>ERZ651776.193-NODE-193-length-89758-cov-5.374494_pt1 | contig 89758 bp, 70 predicted proteins | sample MGYA00514761_ERZ651776 | MGnify/ENA metagenome assembly ERZ651776 | reverse complement strand
TTAATAATTCCGTATTCTCCAAACAGGAGAATTTTAGAATAAAATAAGGGACCTTTCATAGGCTTAATTAAATAGGTAAATACAAATTTACAATTTTTTTGCTCCATTTCCCACGCAATCATCAATATAGTGATTGTTCTGACAGAATTTTGATAAATCGGTTTCTATAAAATGCTGTACTTCTTGGGTTTCTGCTTTGGGATATAATACGTGTACATTGGCACCTGCGTCTAATGTAAAACATACTTTTGAACCTGTGGTTGCTCTATATTCCCAAATTCGGTTGATGATCTCCAACGTGTTAGGTTTCATTAGTATAAAATACGGATGGCTGGTCATCATCATGGCATGTAGTGTGAGTGCTTCACTTTCCACAAGTGCAATAAACGCATCTAAATCTCCGGATTGTAATACGGTTTTTAACTGAACTAAGTTGTCGTGGGCTTGGGTAAATCTCGCTTTCGCGAAAGCGTGCCCATGCATCAGCCCGTGCCCAACCGTACTGCTTACTTGTTTTTCTCCTTTATCCACCAACAGAATCGTGTCTTGATAGTCTTGAAAATTGGCGTGTACTTCATACGGATACGGTGTTCCGTAGAGGTCACTACTATTTTCTATGGCGTTGTGTTCGCCCCAAACAATGAGCGGCCCTTTCAAACTTCGGCAAGCGCTTCCTGAACCTAGTCGAGACAAAAAAGAGGCTTTTTGTATAAAATAGGCATCTGTCATATCTGGATGAAGTACTCGCTCCATATCCATAATACACAATGACAAAGCACTCATCCCAGAAGCCGAAGAAGCAATTCCTGAACTGTGTGGAAAGGAGTTGGAGGTTTCGATTTTAAAACGAAACTTATGTATGAAAGGTACGTATTTTTCTATCCGTTTAAAAAAACTGGCGATTTTGGGTTCAAATCCATCTTCTTTTTTTCCGTCGAGGTATACTTCAAAATCAAAACCTTCAGATTCTTTTGGGCTATAATGTAAGGTGGTGGTGGTATGGCAATTGCTTAATGTAAAGCTGATACTTGCATTTTGCGGTAGTTGTTCTCCGTGTTTTCCCCAGTATTTTACGAGTGCAATATTACTTGGAGATTGCCAGCTTACAGACCCTGCGGATGCCAAAGAGGCTTCTGAGTTGAAAAGGAAATAATCTTCAGACATATATGAATTCAAGTTTTGGCAAAGATAACTTTTGTCTTTCTATTATTACAATGGAAGCGTTTAGGACTTTTTTTATAAATTGGTTGTGTGAAATGATTACGAACAACATTCATTTTTGCTGACGAACCAAACCAAAAAGATCACTCCATGAAAAAACGCCTCTTTATCAAAGTTATTATTGCAGTGATTTTTTGTTTATCAATAGGTGGCATTGGAGCCATTGCTACGCAATCTAGTATGACCGACTGGTATGTAACTATTAACAAACCTCCTTTTAATCCGCCTAATTGGATTTTTGGACCTGTCTGGACCGTTCTATATATTATGATGGGAATCTCAGTTGCCCTCGTCTGGCATAAAGGATTTTATCATAAATGGGTGCAGACAGCTTTATATCACTTTGGTTTTCAGCTGATTTTAAATGCGACGTGGAGTATTTTATTTTTTGGAATGCGAGAACCTGGATGGGCTTTAATTGAGATTAGTGTATTGTTTGTTATGATACTCCTTACGATCAAATGGTTCAAAGTGGTAGATAAACGTGCTGCGTATTTGTTGATCCCTTATGCGTGTTGGGTGGCTTTTGCTACGATACTCAACTTTGAGATTTGGCGATTGAATTAATTCGCCTTTGATTTTTCTTTTTTATGCTTTCGCGAAAGCGGACTCAGCAAAAGTTCCGTTATACAATGGATATACTTATTTAGCAGCAATGGCTTGTGCTATCACATAACCACCAGTCCATGCGTTTTGAAAATTAAACCCTCCTGTGATCGCATCTATATTGAGGACTTCACCCGCTAGATAAAGATTAGGATGCAACTTGCTTTCAAAGGTTTTGAAATTAATTTCTTTAAGATGAATACCTCCAGCAGTGACAAACTCTTCTTTAAAAGTACTTTTTCCTTTGATTTCATACAGACCACACGTAAGTTCTGTACTTAAAGACAACAATTGGTTTTTAGTAAGATCTGCCCATTTAGTTCCTTCTGTAATACCAGAAGCTATAAGTAGGTTTTGCCAAAGTCTTTTAGGCAAGTCAAATTGTGCATAGGTATGAGGTGACTGCTTTGCAAATTTATTTTTAAGACTCATCAAGTCCTCCATTGTCTCATCTACAGATTTGTCCAACAACCAATTTACTCTTATTGTAAAATGATAGTTCATTGCTGCTAGTTCTCTCGCTCCCCAAGCAGAAAGTTTTAAAATTCCTGGACCACTCAACCCCCAATGTGTAATAAGCAACGGTCCTTCAGAACGTAATTTTGTCCCTACAATCTCAACAGACGCTTCTTTTGACAATCCCATCAAGTCTTTAATACGAATATCTTTGCTATTAAATGTAAACAAAGAAGGGACCGCAGGTGTAAGTGTATGTCCAAGGTTTTCTAAAAGCTTCCATACTTTTGGATTACTCCCCGTAGCGATCACAAGGGCGTCGCACGTAAAATTATTTTGGGAAGTTTCTAAAAACCACAAATCATCCATTTTACTTATTTTTTGAACAGAATGATTTTTAGAAACCGTGATTCCTAATTGATCCGCCTCTTTTAAAAAACAATCAATAATAGTTATTGAAGAGTCAGAAACGGGAAACATCCGGCCATCTTCTTCTATTTTTAAAGCAACGCCACGATCTTCAAACCAAGCGATCGTGTCTCCTGTCATAAATGTATGGAAAGGCCCTAAGAGTTCTTTTTCTCCGCGAGGGTAGTTTTTCGATAATTCTTTTGGAACAAATTCAGCGTGGGTAACATTACATCTACCGCCTCCAGAAATACGAACTTTTGTCAACACTTCTTTTCCTCTTTCTAAAATCAAAATAGAGGTATCTGGACATCTAGAGGCAGTATTGATTGCCGTAAAAAAACCTGCTGCTCCTCCTCCAATAATGATGATATTTTGATGTGTTGGTATTGTTTCCAAAAATGTGTTTTATGCAAATATACTTTTCAAATATTGAAGTATATGCTGTAATTCATTTAAAAAATTTGATTTACTTTTTATCTAAATTTTATAACTATTTACAAATCAGTTGCATTTTACAAAAGACTATAATCCATTACACTTTTGACAATTACAAGCACTCCTTTTTACTGACTTATCAAAAAAAGTGTTCTAAATTTAGCATAAAACTAGATAAAAAGGCTTTTAAACACGAAAACGTTTTCGTAACTTTAACGTTGTATTCCTATTGATTTAACGTAAATTTTACATAAATTAGGCGCTTATAAAGTGAATAAAACACTAAATTTTAAAACTAAGCAAACTAATTTTAAACAAGAATCTTATGAAGAAAGTATTACTTAAAAGTATGCTGCTGTTTGTCGCGGTTCTCTTTGCGGGAATTTCAACTGCCCAGACAGTGTCTGGAACAGTGACCGAGGAAAGTGGTCCTCTACCGGGTGCAAACGTAATTGTAAAAGGCACTCAAAATGGTGCTACTACCGACTTTGACGGTAACTACACTCTCAATAATGTAGCAAGTGATGCTATACTCGTATTTAGTTATGTGGGATACACTCCGCAAGAAATTGCCGTAGCAGGAAGAAGCACAGTAAATGCAACGCTATCTACAGACAATGCTCTTGATGAAGTAGTACTCATTGGATATGGAACAACAACAATTAAAGATGCCACAGGATCTGTAGCAGCTGTTACTTCGGAAGAATTTAACCGAGGTGTTATCCAATCACCAGAGCAATTAATTCAAGGTAAAACTGCTGGGGTTCAGATTTCTGAAGCTTCTGGAGAGCCAGGAGGAAGCGTAGTTGTACGTATTAGAGGGTCAAACTCTATCCGTTCAGGAAACAATCCTTTATTTGTAGTTGATGGTGTTCCATTAACATCATCGGGTGCACCAACTGCCAACACTCCAGGAATTGGAGGAGGTAATTCAAGAAATCCATTAAGTTTCATTAATCCTAATGACATTGAAAGTATTTCTATCTTAAAAGATGCATCTGCTACCGCAATTTACGGATCTCGTGGTGCTAACGGTGTTATCATTATACAGACCAAAGGTGGTAGAGGAAATTCTAAAGGAACTTGGGAGTTAAACACGTCGGTAAGTACAAGTGTTACTGCAGATGAATATGACCTGTTAAATAGAAATGAATTTTTAAGTGCTGTTGAAGGTATCGGAAATGATCCTGCTGCTGCAGACTTTGGAGGAGATACTGATTGGCAAGATTTTCTTACACGTACTGCTTATTCAAGAAATACAGATTTAAGTTATTCTAAAAGTTACACAGGCGGTAACCTAAGAGCTTCATTTGGATACAGTAATACCAACGGTATTATTGAAACGCAATCCCAAGAGCGTATTGCTGGTCGTTTAAATGCACAGCATAGATTTTTTGATGATAAATTAACGCTAGCGTTTCAAGGGTCTTTGTCTAGAGTAAATGACAACTTAGCTCCTATTTCTGGTACCGCTGGATCAACTGGAGATTTAATTGGAGCTTCTATCTCTGGAAACCCAACGATTCCTTCTGATCCTGACTTTAATCCTGGAAATAACGTATTAAACCCAGCGAGTTTACTTGCCAATTTTAAAGGATTATCTAATTCTGATAGAGTGTTATTAAACTTATCTGCAGACTATAAAATCACAGATGAGTTTAGCGCAAAAGTAACCGTAGGATACGATCAGCTTGAATCTCAAACAGCCTCTGCTTTTTCGGGCAATGTTGTTGGACTTAATGGTGTGTCTGGTATTGGAAGAGGAAACTATAATACCTTTACTCAAGACAACTCATTATTAGAAGCTACATTATCTTACAATAAAGAATTTTCAAATTCTAAATTATCTATAGTTGGAGGTTTTTCTTATCAAGAATTTGACAGAAGAGGTGTATTTGCAGAAGGTGCTGGTTTCAACACAGCGGACTTAGAAACCATTTTAACTCAGTTAGAGGATACTTATAATGCCGCAAGTGGTGTTATTGAAGGGTCTTTTCAACAGTTTGGATATGGAACCAATGATTCTTACGTCAACCGTTTATTCCCAGAAATTAGTGACACCGATCTTTTACCTGCTGGATTTAACAGAACCATGTCAGCCTTTGTTGGAGATACCTTTGATAATACTGATGAACTTCAATCGTTCTTTGTAAGAGCAAATTATACGATTGCTGATAAATATTTATTTACAGGAACATTTAGAGCGGATGGATCTTCAACTTTTGGATCTGAAAACCAATACGGATACTTCCCTTCTGGTGCTTTTGCTTGGCAAATGCATGAAGAAGATTTTGTGGGAGATAACATATCTACATTAAAACTTCGTCTTGGAGCTGGTATTGTAGGTAGCCAAGAAGGTTTAGGTTATGCACAGTTTATTAGAACAGAACGTTTTGCTGGTGGAGGTATTACCAATGACCTTACCGTAACACGTCCAGGAACTCTTGTAAATGGTAATACAAACCCAGATCTTAAATGGGAGGAAACATTAGATTTTAATGTTGGAATCGATTTTGGATTTAACAACGATCGTTTTAATGGTAGCTTCAACATATATCGTAAAGAAACATCTGATCTATTATTAAATAGTGCTCTTGCTGCTCCGTCTTCATCTAACATCCCTACGATTTTTAGAAATCTTACAGATGGTGTAGTAATCAACCAAGGAGTTGAACTAGCTTTAAATTATGATTTTGTAGATACTGATGATTGGGGATTCTCTGCAGCTTTCAATATTGCATATAATCAAAACGAAGTACAAGATACAGATCAAGTTATTGACACAGGAGCTATTAATGGTAATGGGTTAACAGGAGCGTTTGCACAACGTCTTCAAGCTGGTGAGCCTTTATTCTCATTCTTCCTTGCTGAATTTACAGGTTTTGATGCTGATGGCTTTCCAACTTATGAAGATGTAAATGGAGATGGTGTAGGTGATCCTGATTCTGACAAGAAATTTGTAGGTAAAAATGCAGTACCAGAAATTACTTCTGGTTTATCATTAAATTTCCGCTATAAGAGATTTGACCTTTCTACCTATTTCACTGGACAATTTGGATTCTCTGTGTATAACGCTACAGACAACGCCTTCTTTACTGCAGGTGGATTAGCTATTAGTAAAAACGTAACGCAAGATGTTCTTACAAGTGGAGAAGATGGAGCTGCATCAACCGCAGTTTCAACTAGATTCCTAGAAGATGGAGATTTTATACGTTTACAAACGCTTTCTTTAGGATATAATTGGCCATTAAGTGGTGAAGGATTATTTGACTCTTTAAGACTATCTCTTACAGGACAAAACTTATTCTTAATCACTGACTATAGTGGATTAGATCCAGAAGTTTCAGTTAGCACAGGACAGATCAATGCGTCAAATATTCCTACAGCAGGAATTGATTATGTTGCTGTTCCTAGAGCAAGAACATTTACATTAGGTCTTAATGCACGATTTTAATTAAAAAAAATAGAAACTATGAAACACACATTTAAACTTAGAGTATTACTTGGTATGTTAGCACTTGGTGTTATCACATCTTGTACTGATCTAGAAGTTGAAGAGACAGACTCTCTGATCACTGCTGCTGGTTTTGAAGGAGTTGAAGATCCAGATTCCTTTATCCAGAATATTTACAATAGTCTTAATGGACAAGTAGGAGATCAAGCAAATTTATTTGCTTTGAGTGAAGTTACTACAGACGCAGCACTTATCCCAACACGTGGATCTGACTGGGGAGATAATGGTATCTGGAGACAGTTACATCAACACAACTGGACTACTGAACATGCTTTTATTCTTAACGTATGGAACCAGTGGAACCAAACTCACTTTGCTGCAACGCAAGTAATTTCTCCACTCTCTAATGCAACACCTGCTCAACTAGGAGATGCTCATTTCTTAAGAGCACTAGGAACATTTGTAGTATTAGATAATTTTGGACAAGTTCCTTTTCGTGATCCAGAAGCATCTTTATTAGAAGATCCTGCGGTTTTAAGAGGACAAGAAGCTATAGATTTAATTGTATCTGATCTTAACACAGCGATTGCTAATTTACCCGCACTTGCACCAGGGTCAGGAATTGGAGATAATACATCTAACCACGCAAGAGGTTCAAAAGCAGCTGCTCGTTACTTATTAGCTAAAGTGCTTTTAAATAAGCATGTCTACCTTGGTACATCACCTGATGGTGCTGATATGAATCAAGTAGTATCTTTAGTGAATGACATAGAAGGAGAAGGTTACGGTTTAGTAAGCGGATACTTTGATGTTTTCAGAAATGAGTTAGATGCAGAAACTATCTGGTTCTTACCTACTGGTGTAGGAAATAGAATTTGGAATGGATTACATTATAACCAAGCTCCAGAAATTGCTGGAGGAGGATGGAATGGATTCTCAACACTTGCAGAATACTATGATCTATTTGAAGGAGATCCTAATATAAACGTACCTGGTAGTGGTCAAGAAGAGCGTCGTGGATTTGTTCCTACTGAAGGAGTTCCTTTTACAGGAGCACCTGGAACTACAGAGTCTGGAAATTTCCCAGGTTTTGAAGCTGGTTCAGCTGTAGGATTTGGATTCTTAATAGGACAACAATATGAGATCGATGGAGCTGCACTACAAGACCGTGTAGGTGCTCCTTTATCATTTACAAGACAATTTGTAGATGGTGATGGTAACGTAAATCTTATTAATAATAATGAAGTTACAGGAATACGTCTTCAAAAGTACAACCCTCGTTATGGAGGATTTACAGAACACGAAATCTATTTCAGATTCTCTGATGCTCACTTAATGAGAGCTGAAGCGATGTTACGTGGTGGTGGAGATGCTACTGCAGAAGTTAACGCATTACGTGTTCTTAGAGGAGCTGCACCATTAGGAGCGGTAACTGAACAAGATTTATTAGATGAAAGAGGACGTGAATTATATGCAGAATTATGGAGAAGAAACGATATGATTCGTTTCGCACAATATACTAGAAACTGGGAACTTAAGAGTCCTGGAGCTGTAGGTGATACTAATTTAAATGTATTCCCAATTCCAGCAAGTCAAGTTATCTTAAACCCTAATTTGACTCAAAATCCAGGTTATTAAACCTCATCTTTGAATTAAGCTTAAAAAGAGGGTTGTTTTTCAACCCTCTTTTTTATTAGTGAAATTCTGTTTTTATAGCGTTGCGAAGCAATAAATTTGAAATAGCTAGTTGAATAAATTCCCTTTTTCAAATAGAGTTAAAGTCTAATATTCAATAACTTACTTGGAAATTTAAAATTATGTTCTATTGAACACTTCTTGTACTTGTCTAGAAGGTTATTTTCTAATCTAACTTAATTTTTTACTTCCAGACTTTATCCCTAGGTTTAACTACTTTTATTATTCTTTTTCTTTTAGTAAACTTGTATTTTGAACGCGCATTGAGACCACTTTTAGTCATAGTAGTTAGTTCCTTATTCTTTATCTCTTGTAAAGAAAAAATAGAACTTCAACCAAAGTTTGTTGAACCAACAAACACGGGTATTTCTTTTTCCAATACTGTTCAAAATAAACCTGAACTCAATATTTTAAACTACCTCTATTTCTACAACGGTGCAGGAACTGCTATTGCCGATTTTAATAATGATGGATTAGAAGACATCTACTTTACTTCGAATCAACAAGCAGATCAATTATACATCAACAAAGGAAAGTTACAATTTGAGAACAATACTTCCTCCTCGGGAATCAGCAATAGTCAAGGGTGGACTACTGGAGTCACTACGGTAGATATCAATCATGATGGACGTATTGATATATACATCTCAAAAGTAAGCGGACATTTAGATTTAAAAGGATCAAATCTCTTATATGTGAATCAAGGCAACGATTCCTCTGGAATCCCACAGTTTAAAGAACAAGCCAAAGACTACGGTTTAGCGTTGGAAGGATTAGCATCTCAAGCTACCTTTTTTGATTATGACACTGATGGAGATCTTGATGTTTTTATTCTTAATCACTCATTACATCCCAACAGCAATTATGGCAAAGGAGCACTAAGAAAACAAAAAGATACTATTTACGGAGATAAACTATTAGAAAACCAAAATGGCGTCTTTGTAGACGTCACGGATACCTCTGGTATTTTTCAAAGTAGATTAGGATACGGTCTTGGTATCTCTGTGGCAGATATAAATAATGATGGATACCCAGACATATACATAGGAAATGATTTCTTTGAAAACGATTACTTATATATCAATCAAAAAAACAAAACGTTTAAAGAAGTAAATTCCACACAATCCGCTCTAGGACATAGTTCGCATTTTTCTATGGGTAATGCCATTTCAGATATTAATAATGACGGACATCCAGATATCATGTCTTTAGATATGCTTCCGGAAGACCTACATACACTAAAAGTCTCTGGTGCCGAATACAATTACCCTATCTTTCAAAATCAACTGCGTAATGGATATGAACCGCAGTTCATGCAAAATACATTACACCTTAATCTAGGGAATGACACCTATACAGAAACTGCTTTCTTAAGTGGTATCTCAGCCACCGAATGGTCTTGGTCACCACTCATTGCAGATTTTAATAATGACGGACACAAAGACATCTATATCACCAATGGAATCCAAGGAGCCACTAATGATATGGACTTTGTGAATTTCATCTCTAATGAAAGTATTCAAAAAAGACTCGGAAAAGGAATGAGCCCTGATGAACTCGCATTTATAGATGAACTTCCAGAAAAGAAGACAGTCAATTACTTTTACAAAAACACAGGAAACGCTCAATTTGAAGATGTAAGTGATCAATGGCAAATAGAACAAGCTTCTTTTAGTAATGGAGCTAGTTATGCAGACCTTGATAATGACGGAGATTTGGACCTTGTGGTAAATAATGTAAATCAAAAAGCATTTATATTAGAAAACACCACACGTAAAGACACTAGTAGCACACACTATTTAAAAATCCGTTTTAAAGGAAGTGATAAAAACACACAAGGAATTGGCGCAAAGGTTTCTATATATACCAAAGAACAAAAACAGTTTTTTGAAAATTTCACCACCCAAGGCTATCTATCGGCAAGTCCTCCAACGCTATTAGCAGGGGTAGGAACACATCAACAAATAGATTCTTTACAAGTTATCTGGCAAGATGGAAAACATCAAACACTTCAAAATATTAAAGCAGATCAAACCATTACGCTTGATTATCGAAATGCTTTAGAACACACGTATAACTATCAAAAAGAAATTCAACCCCCTTTGATCACAAATATTCCTTCACCTATAGATTTCAAACACAAAGATGCCACATCTATAGAATTTAGTCGATCGCCTCTTATTCCGTATGCGAGTACCAATTTAGGTCCTTATATCACGACTGGAGATTTAAATAATGATCTAAGAGAAGATATCATTACGTTAGGAGCCAAAGGACAACCCTCTCAAATTTGGTTACAAGATGAAACTGGAAATTTCGACTCACAAGAATTACCTGACGCCAACGACACACAAATCAATGAAGATACTCACGCGCTTATTTTTGACGCGAATGGAGATCAACAGAATGATCTGCTCATTGTAAGTGGTGGTAACGAATTTAGAACTGGAAAACCGCTAACACCTAGACTATACATCACATCGCAAAACACACTTCAAAGAGATCAAGAACAGTTCAAAGATATCTTTATCAATGCCTCTAAGGTAACCGCTGTAGATTTAGACAAAGACGGAGATTTAGATTTATGTATTACCGCCAATGTGGTACCACATCAATTTGGAAAGACACCCACACAATACCTATTCAAAAATGATGGAAAAGGACATTTTGAAGAGGTCACAACTACATACTCAAAAGAATTTCAAGATATAGGAAATGTTTATGACATTACTTGGCAAGACATCAATAGTGATGGATATCCTGATGCGATTGTCGCTGGACATTGGATGCCCATTAGTGTTTTTATAAATGATGGAGCATCGCTTACACTTCAAAAAACAGTTGGACTAGAAAACACCCACGGATGGTGGAACACGCTGAAAGTCGCCGATTTTGACAATGATGGTGATCAAGATATTATTGCAGGAAATTGGGGACTCAACACACGCTTACAACCTACACCTGAAGAACCTGTTACCTTATATCGTAACGACTTTGATGACAATAATCAAATAGATCCTATCGTTACCTATTATTATCAAGGTACAGAAACCACGATTGCTACCAAAGACGAACTCGTAAAACAGGTGCCTTTACTCAACAAAAAGTTTCTGTCTTACAACGCTTTCGCGAAAGCGGATATAGAGGAACTCCTAGGTAAAGAAAAATTGCAAGCATCTGATAAAAAAGAAGCCTATCTATTTGCTTCGACCTATTTTGAAAACAAAGGAAATGGGACATTTCTGGCACACGAATTGCCCTTTTTGGCACAAGCCTCTACCGTTCAAGATATCTTGGTAGAAGATTTTGATGAAGATGGATTCTTAGATGCTCTTTTAGTAGGGAACAACTATGAAATAAGTACGCAATTAGGTAGGCTAGATGGGTCTCATGGCGTATTTTTGAAAAATGATAAAATGGGAGGTTTTAATACGCTTTCAAATCAAAATTATGATATCAACGGGGCTTCCCGAAGTATCCAAAAAATTAAAATAAAAGATCAAATTTTTTATATCATAGGGCGTAACAATAACACGCCCCTATTCTTAAAAAAAGAGAAGTAATCGTATATGCAAGTTAAATTCACATACCAAACCGTTCTTGGAGCTATTATCGCTCTATGTATTACCGCGTGTACTTCGACAACCAAAGAGTCAGCAGAAGAAACCGCGCAAAAAGAAAACACCTTATTTACCTTACTTTCTAAAGAAGAGACAGGCATTGACTTTGTCAATACCATCAAAAACCAAAAGGACTTTAATATTTTCAAGTACCGTAACTTCTATAATGGGGGTGGCGTAGCGATAGGAGATATTAATAACGATGGCTTTGCCGATATTTTTCTAACCGCCAATATGGGGAAAAATAAACTCTATCTCAACAAAGGCAATTTTACCTTTGAAGATATTTCTGAAAAAGCAGGGATTGAAGGAAACAAACCTTGGTCTACAGGAGTGACCATGGCAGATGTAAATGCCGATGGTTTATTGGATATTTATGTAAGTAATGCAGGAAACCTTGAGGCAGACAACCACGATAACAATTTATACATCAATAACGGAGATCTTACCTTTTCAGAAAAAGCAAAAGAATACAATCTAGCCACTTCTGGATTTTCAACTCACGCTTCCTTCTTTGATTATGATAAAGATGGAGATCTAGATGTCTATATTTTAAACAACAGCAATGTTCCCGTAAGCAGTCTAGGAAATAAAGGACAACGTGACAAGCGTGCACAAGATTGGGAAAATGTAGATAGTGATTTTAGAGGTGTAGGCGATTTATTAATGCGTAATGATAATGGTGTCTTTACAGATGTAAGTGAGGAAGCAGGAATTTATGGATCTCTCATAGGATTTGGATTAGGCGTCATGGTCACAGATATTAATCAAGATTTATATCCGGATATTTACATCTCAAATGACTTTTTTGAACGTGATTATTTATACATCAACAACCAAGATGGCACCTTTACCGAAGAAATAAAAAAATGGACCTCTCACCTATCTCTCTCGGCGATGGGCGTTGATATTTCTGATATTAATAATGACGGATTGCAAGATATCTTTATCACAGATATGCTTCCTGATGGAGAAGAACGTGTAAAATCCGTAATGGAATTTGATGGTTACAATGTGTACAAGAGAAAACAACGCAATGATTTCTACCAACAGTTTATTCAAAACACTTTACAAATTAACAATGGGAACGGAACCTTCTCAGAAGTTGCTTATCACAGTGGTGTAGAAGCAACTGATTGGAGTTGGTCAGGACTCGTATTTGATATGGATAACGATGGGTATCGTGATATTTATGTGACTAATGGAATCAACCATGACCTTACCGATCTGGATTTTGTAGACTTCTTTGCTAATGAAATCATCCAAAGCAAAGCAACTGGTGAAACCAGAGTGCTAGACACGATCATTAATAAAATGCCTGTCAAGCCTCTCTCAAATTATGCCTATCAAAATCAAGGAGACATCACCTTTAAAAACAAAGCCAAAGATTGGGGACTTGAAATCTTGAGTATGTCCAACGGTGCTGCCTATGGCGATTTAGATAATGATGGCGATTTGGATTTAGTCGTGAACAATGTGAACATGGGCTCCTTTATTTTCAGAAATAACACAGAAAAAGAAACGGATCACAATTACATCAAATTAAAATTTAAAGGGGCTGAGAAAAATCCGTTTGCAATTGGTACCACTGTTCGGCTGTATCACTCAGGACAGACCTATATTCAAGAACTTATTCCTTCGAGAGGATTCCAGTCTTCTATGGAACATCCGATGACGATTGGCTTGGGGGCATCTCAAAAAATAGATTCGTTACGTGTCATTTGGCCTAATGATCAAACACAGCTTTTAAAAGACCTACCCGTCAACCAAACACTTGCCCTACAAATTACAGACGCGACAACTACTTATGCAGTACCCGCTCCTAAAAAGGCAAAACCACTTTTTCAAGAAATCGCAAACACCTACCTCGCCGCACATAAAGAAAATGAGTATAGTGACTTTGACTATGAAGGGTTGATCGCCAAAAAAATATCCCAAGAAGGCCCTTCGTTGGCGGTAGGAGATGTAAATGGAGATGGGAATGAAGACATCTATATAGGCGGTGCCAAAGGACAAGCGGGTACATTGTACTTCCATAAAGGAAATGGCATTTTGTCACAAGCACCCTACGCTGGCGCTTTTAAAACTGATGCTAAGTATGAAGATTCCGCAGCAGCATTTTTTGATGCCGATGGAGACGGAGATTTAGATCTAATGGTCGGCTCTGGTGGTAATGAAGCTACAGTTAAAGAAGACTATAGCCTTCGGTTGTATTTGAATGATGGGAAGGGCGCTTTCGCGAAAGCAGAAAAAACCATTCCTTCTGCGTATCAAAATATGTCTGTGATCGCTCCGTATGATTTTGATCAAGATGGCGATATGGATGTGTTTGTTGGTTCAAGAAGTGTCATTGCTGTATATGGAATTGATCCAGAACAGCTTTTCTTAGAAAACAGAGGAAACGGCGAATTTGCCAATGCCACAGAACGCATTGCATATCCGCTGAAAGATGCTGGAATGGTCACCGATGCCGTTTGGGCAGATATGGATCAAGATGGTAAAAAAGATTTGGTAATTACTTCAGAATGGGGCACGACCAAAATATATAAAAATAATGGTAGACGCCTTACCGCTATGAAAAGTAGTCTAGACGATCTTCATGGATGGTGGAATACCGTAGCAGCATCCGACCTTGACAATGATGGCGATCTGGATCTTGTGTTAGGAAACGAAGGAACGAATATTCATTACAAACCCGAAGAAGGCGCTCCTATGAAAATGTACATCAATGATTTTGATAACAACGGAACTATAGAGCAAATTACCACCTTTCAAAAAGACGGAAAAGATTATCCGTTGCACCAAAAGAAAGAATTAACAGGGCAATTGGTGTCACTTAAAAAGCAAAACATCAAAGCATCCGACTATGCAAAACGATCTATTGATGAGTTATTTCCTAAAGAAGTAATCGACGTTTCTATCGTAAAGCAAGTCCAAACATCGGCTTCTGTGATTGCGATCAATGAAGGTAATGGGGTTTTTAAAATCCAAGAACTTCCTACACGTGTACAATTATCTTGTGTATGTGGGATTGCGTGTACAGACATTAACAATGACGGACATCTCGATCTTGTGATGGGCGGTAATAATTTTGAATTTAAACCTCAATACTCACAACTAGATGCGAGTAGTGGAAATGTGTTACTAGGTGACGGCAAGTTAGGATTTGAATGGCAAGACTATGCGACCAGTGGTTTTGAAATACGTGAAGAAATCAAACATCTATCTACCTTTAAAGATAGTAAAGGAAATACCTTTTTGATTGCGGCGATCAATAATGAAAAACCAAAAGTATACCATGCTGGCAATTAGAAATATCGTATTTCTTGGGGTATTGTTTCTCCTTTTTGGTTGCACAGAAAACGACACATTGTTTAAAAACCCGTCGGCAAAAGAAACAGGACTTACCTTTGTCAATACCCTTACCGAAAGTGATGCTTTTAATATTATAGATTACCTCTACTTTTACAATGGTGGCGGACTTGCCATCGGTGATATCAACGGGGATACCCTTCCTGACATTTTCATTTCTGGCAATCAAGTACAAAATAAACTTTACCTCAATAAAGGCAATCTTTCTTTTGAAGACATTAGTAATACGGCAGGCATTGGTGGTAATAGTACTTGGAACACAGGCGCTGTGATGGGCGATGTCAATGGCGACGGACTTCTTGATATTTATGTTTGTACGGTAGTAGGTGTTAATGGTTTTGACGGTCATAACGAATTATATATCAATAATGGCGATGCGACCTTTACAGAAAGTGCTACTGCCTACGGACTCGATTTGGATACCTATAGTTCTAATGCTGCTTTTTTGGATTATGACCTGGATGGCGATTTGGATATTTATATTCTCAATCACGCGGTACACACCCAAGAATCGTATGGCAAGGCTTCGTTGCGATTCAAACGCAATTACGAAACAGGAGACCGATTGATGCGTAATGACGGTGGGAAATTCACCGATGTAAGTGAAGAAGCGGGTATCTTAGGAGGCATTAATAGTTACGGATTAGGGATTGCAATCGCCGATTTTAACCAAGACGGATGGCCCGATATCTATATAGGTAATGATTTTCACGAAGATGATTATTACTATTTGAATACAGGAAAAGGAAGCTTTCGCGAAAGCTTAAAAGAATATTTTGGACACACCTCACGCTTTTCTATGGGAAGTGATGTTGCTGATATTAATAGCGACGGCTGGCCTGATATGATCTCGCTTGATATGCTTCCTGAAGACGAAAATGTTTTAAAATCCTCTGAAGGAGACGACAATATACAAACCCAAAAACTACGGATTGATCGTTTTGGATACCACTATCAGTTTACACGCAATATGCTGTATGTTAATCAGAAAGGATATGACTATCAAGAAACGGCACTTCTCAGCGGCATTGCCGCTACTGATTGGAGTTGGAGTGCGCTGTTTGCTGATTTTGATCAAGACAGTTCTCAGGATTTATTTATCTCCAACGGAATTCCGAAACGCCCAAATGATCTGGATTATATCCGATTCATCTCCAGCGATCAAATTCAAAGTAAAATAAGCAATACCAAGCTTATTGATCAGAAAGCATTGGAGTTAATGCCAAAAGGAAATACACACAATTATATTTTTAAAGGAAAAGAACATCTTGCTTTTGAAGATCTGTCCGGCACGTGGATCAAAAAAGACACGCTTGTTTCTGGTGCCACTGCCCTAGCCGATTTGGATAATGATGGGGATCTAGATATCGTTACCAATAATATCAACACAACACCACAAGTCTATCAAAACACAACGGATGCGACTGCCAACTATTTGAAGATTCGCTTCAATTATACAGCTCCAAATACGTATGGAATAGGCACCAAAGTATTTGCGTATCATCAAGGTAAATTACAATATAAAGAACTCTATACCGTACGTGGCTTTCAGGCATCTTCTGAGCCTATTCTTCATTTCGGATTTGGCAAAACAACTATGATTGATTCGCTTAAAGTCGTATGGCCAAACCGTACCTCACAAACCCTTACGAAGGTTGCAGTCAACCAAACGCTTGTAATTTCGCCAAAAGGCAACAAACCCTTTAATTATAATTCTTTACAACCGACTCGCAAATCACTATTTCAAAAAGTAGAAGGCAACCTTGGAATTGATTTTACACACGTAGAAGATGCGTATATTGACTTTAACCGACAGAAGCTGATTCCGTATCAAGTATCAGATCGCGGGCCCGCAATCGCCATTGGAGACATCAATGGAGATCAAAAAGATGATATTTATTTTGGGAGTTCTAAGTTTATGGCTTCCAAAATATATCTCGCCGATAGTACTGGATTTACAGAAGCTTCCTATCCAGAAATTACCAAAGAAACGATTACCGAAGAGGTGGTCGCTACCCTTCAAGATTTTAATCAAAATGGTCGCGCAGACCTTCTGATAGGAACTGGTGGCGCCGATTTTGACAACAAGGCAAAACCGCTCAATGATCTGTATTATACCGCCCAAGACACTATGTTTGTAAAACAACAGCTTCCAGAAAGCTTTCAAAATGCGTCTGTACTCGCGGTGCATGATTATGACAATGATGGAGATTTAGACGTATTTGTAGGCAATCAAGCCGTGACCAATGACTTTGGGCGCCCTTCGCAATCGATACTTTTACGTAATGACAAAGGCACTTTTAGTATCGATACTGCAACTTCATTTACTAACGTCGGAATGATTACCGATGCGGTCTGGAGTGACTTTAATGCAGACGGCACCAAAGACCTTATCCTTATTGGAGAATGGATGGCACCTCAGTTTTATGCAAATATTAATGGTACCCTTAAAAAAGCAACCGTTATAGATAGCAATCTCAACGGATTATGGCAAGCCATACAGCCCTTTGATATAGATGGCGATGGCGATCTGGATTACGTCTTAGGAAACTGGGGAGAAAATAGCAAATTTAAAGCAACTCCTACGACTCCGATGCTTGCGTATCTAGATGATTTTGATGCCAATGGTCAGTCAGAAACTATTGTAGCAACCCAAAAAGATGGCGAATATTATCCGCTCTTAGGGCTTAATGAATTGGGGAGTCAGATGACATATTTATTTAAAAAATATACGAGTTATAAAGATTTTGCAGGACAAACGGTAGAAGAAATATTCGGTAAAAAAGCTTTGTCTCAAAGTACACTATTGAGCGTGCATACCTTGAAATCTGGATACTTAAAAAATGAAGGAGGTCGTTTTTCTTTTATGCCTTTCGGCGAAAGCTTACAAACAGCCCCTATCATGGCATTTACTGTTCATGATTTTGATGAAGATGGACAGGAAGACCTGCTTGCCGCTGGAAATTACTTTGGCGTAAAGCCTTTTCACGGAAGATTAGATTCTTTCTCTGGAGCATTGCTTAAAAGTGATGGAAGTGTTACATTAGGTCATCTATTAGGATTGGACCTCTCACAGAAATCTGTAAGGCATCTTTCCATCGTATCAGTAGGTACAGACACCTATCTATTGGTTACTTTTAATAATGAAAAAGCACACGTATACAAATTACAAAAATAAACGCATGATGATGAATAAGATATCCCACTATTTTGGAGCGTTACTGCTGGTTATTTCCTTTACGGCTTGTGAAGAAAAACCTATAGAGCCTATTGTGATTACTGCCGAAGACTTTCACACCTCGGTAAACAATGTGACTCAAGTAATGATTCATGATATATTTTCGCCGCCACAAGCAAGCCGAATTTATGCCTATCCTAATATAGCTGCTTATGAGATTCTGTCAAGCACTAATGCTGATTACAATTCTCTAGCGACTCAACTCAACGACTTTACCGAAATACCTAAGCCAACAACTACTGAAAATTTAAACTACGAGCTTGCTGCGCTTGTTGCGCATATTGACTTAAGTAGACGTTTGGTATTTTCTGAAGATAAAATTACACCCTATAGAGACAGTTTATACCAACTCTGGAATACTAAAAATGAAACAGAATATACGGTATCTAAAGCCTATGGACTTGCTGTAGTCGAACATGTTGTCGCTTGGATGAATAAAGATATGTACAAAGAAACCCGTACGATGCCTAAATTTTCTGTCGTCACAGACGATCCTTCCAGATGGCAACCAACGCCTCCTGCTTATGGTGATGGGATTGAACCGCATTGGAATAAAATTCGTCCTTTTGTGATTGACTCGGCTTCTCAATTTAAGCCTGTACCACCACCCGCCTATTCGATGGATAAAGACTCAGACTTTTATAAAGAGCTCAAGGAGGTTTATGATCTAAGCGAAAGCATTACTGCCAAAGGAGATACTGCAGAAGAAATTGCCATTGCACAGTTTTGGGATTGTAATCCGTATGTATCTGTTACCCGCGGACATCTTATGTTTGCGACTAAAAAAATCACCCCTGGCGCACATTGGATTGGAATTGCTAAAATCGCTTCTAGAAATGCGGGTCATGATGTGATGCAAACCATGTACACTTATACCAAAACATCACTCGCCATCGCCGATGCGTTTATAAGTTGTTGGGATGAAAAATACAGGAGTAATCTTGTACGTCCTGAAACACTCATTAACGAGCATTTTAATGATAACTGGCAACCTATTTTACAGACGCCTCCGTTTCCAGAATATGTAAGTGGTCACTCCGTCGTATCGGGAGCTGCCGCCGAAGCATTGACAAGTATTTTTGGCGATGGATTCTCTTTTGTAGATGATACCGAATTGCCTTTTGGACTTCCTGTACGGAGCTTCTCTTCGTTTAGAAATGCTGCCAATGAAGCTGCTATAAGTAGACTCTATGGAGGGATTCACTACCGAGCTGCCGTAGACAATGGTCTGGTACAAGGGAGAAATATTGGTCGGTTTATAAATGCTACACTAAAAATGAAAGTCAATAAAGACCAAGCTTCAAACTAAAATACCTATGAAAAAGATAGTACGTGTCCTTTTCTTACTACTTCTTGTTGTAGCTGTGTGGTATTTGTTTATAAAACCCTACGACTATGTCGTTCGATTTCCTGCAAAAACTACCGTGGGAACTATTAACCAATCTATCAAGTCATGGTATGCGGGTATAGAAGGCACACAACTCATAGATCAATCTAAGTTTGATGAACTTACCCAGCGATTTAATTTCGGAGATTCTATACATACCTATACTTGGAAAATAGAAGCAGAAACTGACTCAACCTCTAGAGTAAAAGTATATATAAAAGATAACGATCATAGTCTGGCTAATAAGTTGGCGATTCCGTTTTCAAAAACAGCGATTGAGAAACGCTCGGAGGCGACGGTAAAGGAATTCTATAATGTGCTTATGTTGCATTTAGATAGAACGAGAGTAACGATTGACGGAGAAGATAGTACAAGAGCAACCTACGTTGCCTATACGCCTCTTAAAGGTCAACAAGTCGAAAAAGCAAAAGGGATGATGTACAATTACTCTTTGTTGACACAAATTATGCTGAAAGGTAAAGTAGAACTAAATGGTACTCCTTTTGTCGAAGTCACAAATTGGGACATGAAAACAGATAGTATTTCATACAATTTCTGTTTCCCTATCAAGAAAAGTGATAGTTTGCCAAAACATCCAGAAATCAAGTATAAGCAATACAATAGCCAAAAAGCCCTCAAAGCTACCTATAACGGTAATTATATTACCTCAGATCGTGCTTGGTATGCTTTAGAGGCGTATGCAAAAAGTCATAACATCCCTATAGATCTCACGCCAGTTGAAGTATTTTATAACAACCCAAATATGGGTGGTGACGAACTTCAATGGAAAGCAGAAGTATTTATGCCTATCAAAGAGTAAAAAAAGAAGGTAGATTCATGTCCCAACTATTCTTAGATAAAAACTACAAAGGTATTGATTATACAACTGTAGGTTTCTCTGCAGGAGAATATGACAACTGTACATTTACAGACTGTTTGTTTTCAGAACTTCACCTCTCCAACACAACGTTTTTAGAATGTACGTTTACGGATTGTAATTTAACAAATGCTAAGTTTGGTGGGTCAACGCTAAACAATGTTATTTTTAAAGGCTGTAAAATGGTAGGTGTTAATCTAAGTGTTTGCAATGACTTTATGCTTTCTATACAGCTAGATCATTGTGTATTGGATCTTGCTAACTGCTATCAACTGCGTCTTACAAACACACAGTTTAAGAACTGCTCTCTCAAAGAAACTGATTTTACACAAGCTAATCTTTCGCAAGCTGTATTTTCAGACTGTGATCTCAAAGGGGCTATTTTTGACAGCACTACTCTTGAAAAAGTAGATTTTAGAACAGCGCAACATTACACCATAGACCTTGATCGCAACAAAGTAAAAGGTGCGCAATTTTCTAAAGAGGAGGTATACGGCTTACTAACGAAATACGGAGTTAAGATTTCTTAAGGGAATTTTGTTTTTTACGCTTTCGCGAAAAGCGAATGAATACGCTCTCCAACGTTTCATTCAGATTTGTTCACTATCTCGTTAAGAGATTACGAATACCCTTGGTAATTTTAAAAGTTTACTTACATTTGCACTCGTAATAACGAGGAAAGATTTGACTGCTTGCAACCTCTTAAAAAAATGCCTAAAATAATTACTGTAATACGATTGAAACTTCAATCTCGGTGTAATTTTCCTAGGGTGCTTTCGTCAAATCGACTTCAAACTATCAAACAAATAACTAATGGCCTATTTATTTACTTCAGAAAGTGTCTCTGAAGGACATCCAGATAAAGTAGCAGATCAAATCTCTGATGCACTTATAGATAACTTCCTAGCTTTTGATCCAGATTCAAAAGTAGCCTGTGAAACCCTTGTAACCACAGGACAAGTCGTACTAGCGGGAGAAGTAAAAAGCAATACCTACCTTGATGTGCAAAAAATTGCACGTAACACTATCAACAAAATAGGATATACCAAAAGCGAGTATATGTTTGATGGGAATTCATGTGGTGTTTTTTCGGCAATCCATGAGCAATCGGATGATATCAATCGTGGGGTAGATCGCGCCTCCAAAGAAGAACAAGGAGCTGGAGACCAAGGAATGATGTTTGGGTATGCTACCAAAGAAACTGAAAACCTAATGCCATTAGCGTTAGACCTTTCTCATAAAATATTGATTGAATTAGCAGATTTACGCCGTGAAGAAAAAGAAATCACCTATTTACGTCCTGATTCAAAAAGTCAGGTAACGATAGAATATAGTGATGATAATGTACCACAACGTATTGATGCGATTGTCATTTCCACACAACACGACGATTTTGATGAAGATGAGGCGATGCTTACTAAAATCCGTAAGGATATTGTGGACATCTTAATTCCTAGATTGGTGGCTAAACTTCCAGCTAAGGTAGCCGCATTATTTAATAATGATATTAAGTATCATATTAACCCTACAGGGAAGTTTGTGATAGGAGGTCCTCATGGAGATACTGGACTTACAGGGCGTAAGATTATTGTAGATACGTATGGAGGAAAAGGTGCTCATGGTGGTGGTGCATTCTCTGGAAAAGACCCTTCAAAAGTAGACCGTAGTGCTGCTTATGCAACACGTCATATTGCAAAAAATTTGGTTGCTGCTGGGGTAGCCGACGAGATTCTGGTACAAGTATCTTATGCGATTGGGGTGGTGGAACCTATGGGGATTTTTGTAGATACCTACGGAACCTCACACCTAAATATGACCGATGGCGAAATAGCACAAAAAGTCACTGAGATTTTTGATATGCGACCAGCATCCATTGAGTCGCGTTTAAAACTCCGCTCACCTATGTATAGTGAAACTGCTGCTTACGGACACATGGGGCGTAAAAATGAAACAGTTACCAAAACTTTTGAGCTTCCAGACGGCACTAAAAAAGAGATGGAAGTTGAGTTATTTACGTGGGAAAAATTAGATTATATAGACAAAGTAAAAACGGCTTTCGGATTCTAAGGAAGTATTATTTTTATAGTATAAACAAAAGAGGCTATCTTTTAGACAGCCTCTTTTGTTATTTATAAAGATCTGATTTTAATGTGATTAAATATTCCAACTACTAGGTATAGTTTGAAAATACAAATATGTTATTTTTACAAAAACTAATTAAAAACTTAAAAATGAGATATTTAATTATTGTTGTCGTATTACTTAGTAGTTCACTAGTGCTAGCTCAAGATCAAGAAAAGTCTGACCTATTGACAGGAAAATTACTACTTACTAAAGATGGAATGACCATCGGCGCTTCTCAAAATTTAACGAAAGATACTGACATTGACTTTGAGTATAACGGTAAAGAACTCTCTGTGCAAATAGGCACAAAAGTCTATAAAGATGTGACGCTTGCTGCAGGTATTGGGATACAACCCAATGGTGAAGGCTGTGTGTATATGTCATTATCTGATGGGATGGCACTTGGTGAAATTAAAACTTCAGGAACATCACCAGAAGAGAGTGACCAACTTGTAAAAGTCAAAAGTACAGGAGCTTTAAAAGCTTCATTAGGAGGCAAAGTATCTTACTGTGTTAACTGGATCAATAATAAACCGATGTCATTTAAACCTACTACTGGGAATTTTCAAAAAATACTGACGATTCCTAATGTAGCAAAATCTATCTTATCTATTCTTCACGACTTAAAATTTAAGCCTGATTTTGCTTTAGAATATTCAAGAGAAGGAGATATTGGATTTTCATTAAAAGAAGGCGAGGAAAAAGAAATAGAGTCTTATTGTCTAGAATGGGAAAAAGATAGACCCAATACTAGTACTGAATATACTTTAATCAATAATTCTGAGGCGTTAGATATTTTGAACACCTTAGAAAATGAAACATTCTTCGAAGTGGATATTCAACAACTATTATGGAATAATAATTTACTAAACAATTTTGGCGAAAAATATATTAGTGAATCTGCAATTTACAAGAATAAAAAAGAGGACTACACTTATGGATCTTTAACCTTTATAGGTTCTATTGAGATTTTTTATTTTCCAAAAAATGACTCTCAACTCGAAATTAAATTATTAGAAATCCAAAAAAACGTATCATATATAGAGTTACTTTTAAACCCACCTGTTGAAAAAGAATTAGCTAACGGCGACATAATCTTAACGTTTAGTGGCGACCCTAAGCTATTAGATGCATTTGCTCAATACAAAGAGTTTACCTTTGAGTATATAGTTAATATGGTAACTAAATAGATGTCTGATCTAAAATAGAAGATTGTAAGGATAGTTTCTTTAGATTCAACTATTAAAGAAAACACGAAGTAGTAATTTATTTGCTCTAATCATAAAAAGAGGTAGTTCATACGAGCTCCCTCTTTGTATATATTTTATTTTCTGTCTTTATACGCTTTCGCGAAAGCGTATAAAAAAAGTCCCCCTTTTTATTGTAACCAATAGACGCCTATGAGCGTCTTATAGCCAATCAATCAAAAATAATCACATGAAATTTTTTAAAACTCTCCTCATTCTCTTCTTTGTCACTTCACTAAGTGCTCAGAATATCACCGAAACTTTCGATCAATTATTACAAAAAAAGTATCCTGATAACGGTCCAGGTGCCACTGTACTTGTTGCTAAAAAAGGAGAAATTCTCTACCGAAATGCCTTCGGGATGGCAAATCTTGAAAATGATGTTGTCATGAACCCTAATCACGTTTTTGAAATAGGATCGATTACCAAGCAATTTACGGCTGTTTCTATTTTGATGCTGGAGGAGGAAGGCAAACTAAGTATTCAAGATAAGCTCTCTAAATACCTTCCGTCCTATCCTAATGGAAATCAAATCACCATTCATCAATTACTCAATCATACGTCAGGAATTAAAAGTTATACTGCAATGGCAGGGCTTAATGCTTTTGGAAAAAATGATAAAACTCCGATAGAAATCATAGATTATTTTAAAAATGAACCTGTCGATTTCGAGCCAGGAGAAAAATGGGTTTATAATAATTCTGGGTATATTGTTTTAGGATATATCATCGAAAAGGTTTCAGGAATGACGTACGCAGATTTTATTCAACAGCGTATTTTTGATTCGCTGGGAATGAAAAATTCCTATTACGGAGACAAAGCACTCATTATTAAAAACAGAGCTTCTGGGTATCAGCCTACCGAGCAAGGATTTCGTAATGCTACTCAAATAAGCATGACCATACCGTATGCTGCAGGATCTTTAATGTCTTGTGTAGATGATCTATTTCTATGGCATAAAGCAATCAGAGATAATACATTAATAAGTGCTAGCAGTAAAGCAAAAGCACATACCAATACGACATTAAATAATGGTGAACTCACCAACTATGGGTATGGATGGCAAATTAATGAACTTAATAACAAACGGAGTATTGAACATGGTGGTGGGATTTTTGGTTTTGTAACACAAGGTGTATACATTCCAGATGAAGACATCTATGCTATTGTATTGACCAATGCAAATGGCAACTCTCCTCAAGATATCACATTACGACTAGCGAGCATGGTGATGGACACACCCATGTTTACAAACAAAAAACCAGTAACGCTTTCTCAAGAACAATTAAAGCAATGGACAGGAACATATCAATTTGATACTAATGTATTACGATTTGTAACTCTTGAAGGAGACCAATTGTATAGTCAGCGAGAAGGAAGTGAGAAAATTCCAATTTCCCCTATAAACGAGGACACTTTTAATTTTGAAGATAGTTTTACGATGTATAAATTCTCTCTAGAAAACGGAAAGAAAAAAGCTGTTTTAAAAAATCGTATTGTAGAAGAAACTGGTTTAGAAAGCAATAATAAAGCGGCAACAGAAAAAGAAGGCATTGCTCTTGATCCCACGATCATCAAGGAATATGTAGGTACGTACGAGTTAAATCCAAATTTCAGCATTGTGATTACCATAGAAGGAAGTCAAATTTTTGCACAGGCGACTGGGCAACCCAAAATTGAAATTTTTGGAGAAGACACCGATGCCTTTTTCTTAAAAATAGTACCTGCAAAATTGTTCTTTACACGAGACACCACAAATAAGGTTACTCACGTTACTTTATATCAAGGAGGACAGGAAATGAAAGGTAAAAAAATTAATTAATCATCTCTCTTATAACCTAAAAAACAGGTAGTTTTTGCAAACTACCTGTTTTTTTTGTGTCTTTTTTCGCTTTCGCGAAAGCGAAATTTATACTGATCCCGCTAAAGGACGAAAGTGTATATAATAGAACACTATTCAAGGTTGGTTATAGCAAAAAGACATGGCGTTATTTTTGATTATATTGATCTACTAATTAAAAACAAGACATTATGAAAACTGATCGTTATACAAAATCTGTTCTTACTGTAATTGCCATCGCACTTTCTGTCATTGCTCTAAAAGATGTAGCTATATTTCCTGAAGCTCACGCCTCTTCAAATCGTGTTAAAACACCTAATACTAATAGTAACTATGGACTTGTTCCTGTAAATGAGGATGGATCTATTACGGTGCGCCTTTCTACCACAGAACAATTGGATGTGAACATCAAAAACATTGATACCTATGATGAACTTAGAGTCAATTTATACGGGATAAGTACCAGTGACGAACTTGATGTCAACCTAGATGAAATAGGTGGCGGATGGATTACTAATGGAGGTCCTGTTCCTGTAAAAATAAAACAGTAGATTATTTATACTATTTACCGATTGGTATTACTTGTCTAACAAACGCCTGTGATAATTGATCTGTCCCAAATGATAGGTTAGATGGGACGACAGGTGTATTAGAAAGAACTCGTAGGTCATGGCTTCTTTAAAAACCTTGATGGGATACTCAGATGCGAGTTGCCTGTTATCTAAAAGTGCTAATGCATTTTCTACGGTAACGATCGTGTCATCTATCTGACGTGCTAGTAATGCTATAGACACATTTTTTCCTGCAAATTCAAACTCGCGATCACGTATATATCCAGTCTTCCCTATTTGTGCGCCGATAAAGGCGTTAAGATTTCCTAACAAATGCAAGCAGAGATTCCCTCCAGAGTTTGCAATAGCACCATCTACTATCCAAAGATTTTCTTCTTTAGTGTACGACGTGATTTCTTTTTTAAGTCGTGTGAGATCTCTTTTATATAGTTGCTGAAGTGTATCTATGACCATGACTTTCTTTATTTGAAACGAATATAATCAATCTCGATCCTAAACGCACTCGCTTTTTTATCATTGGAAATGAATCCTAATCGTATCACATCTTCCAATTCATCCTGTGATAGTTTACCAGAAAGCAAATTACCGAGTCTATATTTTTTAAAACTTGAGAAGGGAAATATGACTTCTTTCCACTCACCATTTGTAATAGGCAATTCTGTTTTAAAGTTAGGTTTGTAAAATCTACGATAGTTATTTAATGTAAAGGCGAAGTTTTGTCCTGTAGATTTATATCTAATGTGTACTTCTTTATAAGAAGACAGATCGTAGGCTCCGTAAGGACTTCTATAAGATGCAAAACCACCATTATTTTCGAGAGATATTTTTCCTTCAAAAACAATACTCTCTGGAGTTTCTGAGACAGTTCCTTCAGAAAGTCCGCCCATCACACCATCTAGTACTACAAACCAATCACAATCTGCACAGGCGATGCCAAAATCTATATTATATGGAGTTGTACTCATAAATAATAATAGTAGTAGCGTGATACCTGCTTTCATTGATGATACTTATTTAGATAGCTGCTGCGAGATTATAATAATGCCTCTATTTCTTCTTTTATTTGGTCAGCGATTCCAGGAATAAATCCAGTTTTCAGGAAGGCAATATTTCCTTGTTGATCAATAATCATGTTGGTAGGATATCCTGTAATTCCGTTTTCTGCAGCATAGGATTGACTATTTGGAATAATGCGATAGTCAAAAGTATGCTTCTTAAAGAAAGAAGGTAATTGGTCCTTTTCTGTTAATGAGAATGCTAAAAATTGTACATTTTGATTCGTTTTAAGGGTTGAAACCAATTCGTTTAATTCTGGCATTTCTTGAATACAAGGTTTGCATTCTTTAAACCAAAAATTCACCACGGTTACTTTTCCTTTTAATGATTCGGATGTGATGCGGTTACCATCATAATCTAAAAGATCAAAAGCTATAGCAGGTTTTCCGACGGCATCTTGCAACTTTGCTTCTTGCGCTCGGAATTGTGCTCTCATTTCTTCCATTAACTTTTTCTCTTCTTCTGTAGGTGCGGCAAGAAAACCTAATTTTAATATACCTTTTTCATCTGTATATAACTTTGGTTTTGCGCCACCAGAAAAGTAGATTTCTGTTTGTTCTTCCGAAAGTTCTGTGCCGTCTCTATCAAAGAATTTTACGGTATCCAATTCAGATCCAAAAGTGCCCCATTCTGATTCTGGTACTTCTGTGAGTCCATCTATAAAAGAGTTTTCAGTTTCTGTTGTTTTATTTTTGCATGATGCCATCGTTAGTAAAAAGCACACGCATATTGTTTGTAGGGTTATTTTAAAGATCATGTAGCCATTTTGAGTACGCTTTCGCGAAAGCGTATAGTTATAAATTATACTTTACCGTAAAGATAACATAACGAGGCTGTACAAAATATTCTGTATTGGAAATTAGAATATCATTAACACTGTTATTACTAATTACATCTACATCCAATAAGTTAGTCGCCTGCACTCTAAACTCCCATTTACTTTCTGGTTTTTGATAGTATAGATTTGCTTCTAGAAACTGATAGGTATTACTTAGGTCTGTACTATCATCATTATCATCATAATCAAAATAACTCCAATCGGCACCAAATGTAAATCCTTTTAGAAAGTTGACTTCCATGTTTGCAAAGGGTCTATTTGTAATAAAAGTACGATCGGTAGATCCGTTATCAGAACGTGTGCTTGTATAGTTATAGCCTACCTCAAAATTAGGCGCCTCTTTAAAGTTGGTTTCAAAGCTTGTCTGATAATTTTGAGTGAAATTCTTGGTATTACGATCTTCATTATTAATTACGTTATTAAGATCACTCCAAGATACATTTCCACTTACATTCCATTTAAACTTCTTAAATGTTTTAGAAAAACGTGCATTCCCTCCATAGGTTTCATCAACAAAATTAGTATTGTTAATAGGAGATGATATTTGGTCAATTCCTTGAAATTCTCCTGCTGTCTTTACTGGATCGATACGCCTGCTGTAATTTACGCCTCCAAAAATACTTGTAAAGTTAAACATACTAAAACTGAAGTAGTTTAAGTTCACGTTATGAAAAAGTGCATTCTCTAGATTACGATTTCCTCTAAATAAACGGTTGAAGTTATTAAACACCAATCCTTCTGCATAGTTACTCACATCTGTATATTGTGCTGTTACCTGATAATTTAACTGTAGTCTTTTACTCTGTGCAAACTGAGCGATGGCAAAAAAGTCTGGTAATACTAACCATTGATTGTCTTCTGTAACAATACCTACCTGATCGCTTTTGATACCGTATCTGTGTAAGGTAAGTCCTGGCGTAAAGGTGTAAATTCCCGTTTTAAATTTATAGTGTGCTCCTAAAAACCAATCACTAAAATTAAACTGTACATCATTTACCAAAGATGCTACTTCTCCGGTTTCTGGATCTGGTTGTGAATTCTCAAAATCTTCACGTCCATTCCCTTCTAAAATCTGAAAAATATTAGAATTAAAATCTTGCCTGCTTAATGTACTTCCCAATGTCAAATTGATATTACTCTTATTATTGATAACGTAGTAGTAATCTACTTTAGCATCTAGCTTATTAGAGCGTATGGTTTTATCTTGATTTACATCAAAAAGCGATTGACCTTCTGTGGTGAGTGGCAACACAGATTGAAAAGGTTGCTGACTCACTAAGGCATTATAGAAAGGATCTTCTTCTTGAAACAGATGTTGTACGGTAGCAGCAAAAATATTATTCTCATCTAGTGTATAGTACACATTTAAATTCTGATTTACAGAAAATGGACTGTTTTCTTTACTTTGATCTACGTTGTCAGTTTCTTCTATAAAGTTTCCTTCTGAATCTGTAAAACGTTCTATAGAAATACCGTCAGAGAATTCTGTTTGTTTAGAGAGTTTTGCTAATACATCATAATCTACTTGAAGGCTTGTACTCGGTTTGTGAACTGCACTAAACTTTACCATTCCTAACTGATTGCGCTGATCACTCACTTCATTAAACTCCTGAGAAACTCCACCATTTATAAACGTATTTAAAGAGTTATTGATAAAATTTGTACGTCCATCATTAAGAATAGTGAATCCGCTTAGGTCCCATGTTTTGGAAGGACTATAGGTAAAATTGGCGCCAACAAAATCAGATTCTATTTCGTTTGCACGGTTATTCTGGGTGGTTAAAAATCCTAAACCTCCGTCGGAAATCGTAAAGGAGGTACCGCCTCGTTGATTAAAACCTCTGAACCCTCCTGTGAAATTAAAATAGTCTCTAAATGTAAAAGGTACTTCTCCAGTATTATTAAAGTTTCCAATAATATTGATACTCCCTTTAGGGCTATAATAAAACAGCTTAGGTTTTACAGTGTATCGAAACGCATCTCCACCTTCTCCAGCACCTGTTGTAATATCTCCAAACCAAAAGTTTTTCTTTCCTTCTTTAAGTCTCAGGTTAATAGCAATATTATCTTGATCGTTGCCAAGACCTCGCATTTGAGAGACTTCATTGTAGTTTTTTAAAACTTCCACTTTCTTAAGTGCATCTGCAGGAATGTTTTGTGTGGCAAGTTTACTATCTCCATCAAAAAAGTCTTTCCCTTCTATCATCACTTTAGATACACGTTGTCCATCGACTTCAATTTCTCCATCATCTGTTACCTCAACCCCAGGTAGTTTTTTTAGAACATCTCCTAGTTTCTTTTCATTGCCGTTGGTAAAACTATCTGTGTTATAGACAATAGTATCTCCTCTTACAGTGACAGGCATTTCATAGACCAACTCTACATTATCCAATTGATTAGGATCAGACATCAGAACAAAATCTTTGGTGTCATCTGTTGCGTTTTCAGATACTATGTATTCAAGAACTTCTGATTTTAAGCCAAGGAAACTTACCTTGAGTTCGTACGTAGTATTGACTCCTAATTCTAATTTATACCTCCCTTGTGCATCTGTAATCCCATAGGACTCTAGGGTACCTTCTGCCTTATTTGTAGCAATGATATTTGCGAGTTCTAATGGGTTTCCTATACTGTCTTTTACAGTACCTCTGAGTTCTATACTTTGAGCAAAGAGACTCAAGGGCATTGCAAGAAGCAACACCAAAATTATAGTTTTTGAATGCATTTTGAATCTGTTGGTTGGTTACCCAAGATGGTATTATCTTGGTGTTTTTACTTTGTTAATTATATGTTGTAAACGATTGGCTATCCACCAAATCTCCCTCTACCACCACCATCTCCACGACGATTCCCTCCTCCGTAACGCTCAGACATTTCTTTTGCCTTTTCATCTACAATTTTTTGGTATTCTTCTCTTGTTACTTTTTTTCCTTTTTCAGGAACTTCAATAACAATTTCTTCTTTTGGGTTCAATACTACTTTTGTACAAAGCATAGTTGTATTGTTAGTATTGAGCTCTAGTATCAATCCTGGAAGACCTCCAAACTCATCTGGACCATGACTTGCAGGAATCATAGGAGTGTACCATGCAATAATGGTTTCTGTTTTAGGTTCAGGCTTTTCTGCTACCTTATCTTCTGTACTTGCAGTTTTAAGCGTATCATCTTCTTTTTCTCTAGCTTTTTGCGCATCTCTAGCACGACGCCCCATTCTGCTCCAAATGTTTTGCTCAATATCTCTTGTAGCAACGGCTTTAAAAACTGGATACTGCCCTATCATTTTACTCTCTTTTACAAGTTCCCATTCTAGGTTATTAATCGTATCCTTAATCAAAAAGACCTTGCCAAACATATTATTCTCTTGAGCATAGGCATTTTGATCTGTATTTTTATAAATACCGCCTTGTGTAAAACCTCCACCCCAGCGACCACCTCCGCCTTGTCCTGGTGTTGCTAACTTCTCTTCTTCTTTATAAAAAGATTCGTTTTTTGTAAACGTAAGTGTAAACTCTTTTTCTAAGAAGTTTTTCATACGTTCCATAATCTGCTTTTTACGCTGCTCTGTCATTTGTTGTCCATCTCTTGAGAAACGAGACATATCCATTGTTGTTTTTGTTTGGTATGTGGCAACCCCTTTTACTTCTTGTGCCGAAGTAGTGAGTGCAAACAAGCTTATCACGAGTATTACTGCACATCGCATATTTTTAAGAATCATAATTTTATGAATTTAAACCTTAGACTATAAATTTAAATCAAAGTTCAGGCGACTTATTTTTTTTAAGAATACTTTATGATTTGAAGCAATTTCGTTTATCCTCCTATTTTAATGGAGAACGTACTTCCATCTCCTTTTTTTCTTCCTCCGCCATTATAACGCTCCATCATTTCTTTTGCTTTCTCTTCAGAGATTTTATCATATTCTTCCTGATTGACCTTCTTCCCTTTTGTCGGAATCTCTAAAGAAACTCCATCCTTAGGGTTGATCACAACTTGGGTACACATCATAGACACCTTTCCATCATTCACTTCTAATATAAGTCCTGGTAATCCCCAAAATTCATCTGGACCGTGTTGTATAGGAATATCTAGCGTATACCAAGCTGTTGTCACTTTTGTTATTTTTTCTACCTCTTCTCCTTCTTCTCCATTTACGCTTTGAAAAGATCGTTCTTCTGTCTCTTCTGTAAGTGTCGCTTTAAAGCAGGTATATTGCCCTATATTTTTAGTTTCCTTCTCTAACTTCCATTCGGGTTTTTTAAGCGTATCTTCTACAAGAAACTGTTTACCCATGAGGTCACTTTGTTGTGTATATGACTGTTTTTTGATGTTTTGATATAAAACATCGCTGCTACCACTCACAATAATGCTAATCCCACTGCTTGATGGTGCTTGTGGCTTATCGAGTGATGCTTCTTCTTTCCAAATAGCTTCGGCTTCATTAAAAGACAACGTATATTCTTTTTGGAATTGCTTTCGTAATTGCTCTTGAATGCTTTTTTGCATTTCGTCGTTCATACCAGAGGTGCTATCCATTTTTATGTCTACATGACGTTGAGTTTGGTATGTAGCTACCCCTTGGATGCTTTGTGAGTTCGCTTTCGCGAAAGCGAATACTAAAATAAATAAAATGATATTTTTCATAATCTGGTAAAGTTATATAATTTTTTAATGCTTTGTTTTTTCTTCTTTTTCTTCTGTCTCCTTCACCATAATCATTTCTTTTTCCTTGAGTTTTTTGACAAGCAATTGTATGGCGTCACTCTCACTTATAGAAATAGAGAGTTTGTTCAGTTTTTCTTTTAATTCACTCAAATCAAGATCTTTTATTCCTTCAATTGTTTCTTTTTCGTCATCGCTATCTATAGAAAACGCATACGAGATAGACATATTTTTTGAAGGATCATCGGTTTTTATCACGATTTCTTTGTGTAATTTTTGACCTTCATACTTCTCATCTATAGCCTCGAGTAATTTCTTTAAGGTATCAATATCATTTTTACTTAGTGCTTCTTTTTCTTGTAATGATGTACTCAAATTCTCAGAAAGGTCCAAAATCAATTCTTTTACTTCTTGAATTTGTTTGCGCTCTTTAGGGCTTATGTTAATAATGGTTTCTTTTTCTGTAACGGTTTGTGCAAAGGTTGTTGCAGTAATACATAAAGTTACGATCATGGTTATTAGAGTTTTCATACTGTTTTGTTTTTAGGTTTTATTATTAAATGTGATTTTTGTTCTATAATGTAAAATGTGCTTCTATATCCTGAATAAGGTTTTCATCATATCCTGTCCATTTTTTTATCATTTTGCCTTCTTGATTAAAGAGCACATAGGTGGGTGTCCCAGCCACTCTATATTTTGTAAATGCATCACTATTTCTTCCTTTTTCATTCCAAAGGCTTGTCCAGTTCACCTTGTTTTCTTTGCTGGTTTTGATCCAATCGTCTTTATCATTTTCTACATTAAGAGTTACAATCGTTAATGTTGTTGACTTCTGGTTAGCAAGCTTTTTTATTTCTGGCAATGCTTTTTTACACCACCCACAATGTGGTGATGAAAATTCTAACAGCACGTATTTTTTACTGTCAAAATGATCTGAAAATTGAACTATCTGTCCTTCTTGATTTTCAGCTTCAAAATCATATAAGAAATCATTTTTTGCGAGCGGTTCATTATTTAGAAAAGTTTCAATGACGTGTACATATTCTGTCTCTTTATATGTTGGTTGTAATTGTTGTAACTGAGAAGTGATAAATGCTTTTGATAGATTATTCTTAGTGCTGGCAAGCACTTTTAGTCCATAATAGGTGTTGATGTTTTCTTCTATGAATTCTTTTTTAATTGCTAGAATCTCATTGTCAATAGTTTCAAAAACACCATTCTTCCCCCAATACACGGTTTGCAAACTATCATTCCACATATTTGCTTGACGCTTTGCTATCATCTTCTGAATCTCCTCATCATAGCTGTCATTTAAAGCCGTTGTTTTTTGTGCTAATTCCGTTTTAAGCGCTTGATGTGGTGATCCTAAAATTTGTAAGTTGTCTGGAAAATCTTTTTTATCGCCCTGTATGTTTATCTTTTCATTAGCGATAAATAAAGAGGTGATACTCGTATTATGGTCGTCTTCTTTAATTAAGATGTTTAAGGAAGTAGGTGTATTAGATAGGTATCCAGAAAACACAAATGCTCTATTTTTAATTTGTGTGGTTGCAATTTCTTTTGAGCTTACACCGTCTATTAAGGTTACAACTGCGTTTTCTGTGAATCCATCTAATTGTGCTGTAATCTCAAACACCTGCTTTTCTTCTTCACAAGAAACATTTAATAAGAGTAGACTAAAAAGGAATAGGATGGAATACATGGATTTCATAAGAGTATGTTTGTGCTGTAGAAAGGCTTTTTGAATAATTAACCTTCTCATGGTTTGTTTTGTGGTTATACATTTTCAACACTACAAATTTGCATATCTTGAATCTGTATTTACGTTAACCAACGTTAACGTGTGTTAACCGATTTTTTTACAAGGGTTGAACCACCTACTTTTGAAGTATGCAAGAAAGAAATTACAAAACCATCCTATACTTTATAAGCGCTGTGATACTCATTACGCTTGCCATACAAGTATATTGGAATTACAAAAACTATCAAGTTGGCAAACAACAGCTTGTGAACGATGTACAAACTAGTTTGGACAATGCAGTAAGTATTTATTATGAAAATAAAGCAGCTCAAAATACATTAGGTTTTTTTGGTAATGGGACAGATCCTGAAGACTTTTTTAAATCTAATCGCTTTAAAAGTTTCACAGAACGTACTTCAAAAGGTACTCAAGGGAATCTAGCATCTATCATTATTACAGACTCTATAGTATCTGGAGATTATCTCACCATAGAAGGCGCTACTTCTCAAGAAATAGATTCTATCATACAACATTCTTCGAAGTCTTTAACTTCATACCAAAGAGAGCGGTACAGAAAAGATTCTCTTCAACCTGAGAGTTCACTTACCATAAAAAATACCAATGGAAAAAATATTGACACCCTCATAAAAAGACTACATAATAAACAACAAAATGATACTGTATATAGATTTGGAATTCCTATTGTAGGAGATTCTTTACGCACAAATGCACTTCAGGATTTAACCACTAGAATTGTACTCTCTTTTAGTGATGACACTGTAGATATTCCCGCTATAGATTCTTTATTTTCTAATGAACTCTCTAGAAAAAATATCCGTAGCGAGTATAATATCTCTTATCAAGACACTATACATAACAATAAAGTTGAGTTGTTGACAAATGAGGTTGTTGTAACCTCTAGTTCTCTCTTGCTCCCTAAAGAAAGTATTTTAAAAGCGGGTGTTCAAAATATTGCAGGTGTTGTTTTAAAACGAAATCTTCTAGGCATCATCCTCTCCATTTTTTTACTAGGTGCGGTGATTGGTAGTTTGCTCTACTTACTCCACATCATACAACAACAAAAACAGCTTGCCGAAATTAAGAATGATTTTATCAGTAATATGACACATGAGTTTAAAACGCCTATTGCCACTATAGGTGTTGCCATGGAAAGCATCCAACATTTTAATGATACAAATGATATGGAGAAAACAAAAAAATATGTAGAAATGTCATCGCAACAAGTGACTAAGCTCAACGAGATGGTAGAGAAACTTCTAGAAACGGCCACTATAAATAGTGAAGCATTAGCACTCAACAAACAAGAAACAAACATGGTTGCACTTCTGGAAACCATCCATCAAAAATATGTAGCTACACATACAGAAAAGAACCTTCTTTTTAAACCAAAAGAAGAAAATATTTGGATTTCTATAGATGCGTTTCATATAGAAAACGCATTGGATAATGTAGTAGATAATGCTATAAAATATGGTGGAGATACTATAAAAATAGCTATCCAGAAGTTAAAATCTGGCGTGGAAATTATGATTTCAGATTCAGGAAATACCCTTACAAAAATGCAAGTAGCTCAGATTTTTGAGAAATTTTATCGTGTTCCCAAAGGAAATACGCATGATGTAAAAGGTTTTGGCATAGGACTTTATTATACCAAAGTCATTATAGAAAAACATGAAGGTAGTATTGTTGTAGAGACGAATCCAACCCAATTTAAAATTCTTTTGCCTTATGTCTAAAATAAAATTAGTGCTTGCCGAAGATGAACCTGCGTTAGGTCAAATCGTAAAAGAAAGTCTAGAAACGCGTGATTTTGATGTTACTTTATGTATTGATGGGCAACAAGCACTTCAAACGTATATAGATGATCAGCCAGCCATTATCGTGCTAGATGTGATGATGCCCAAAATGGACGGCTTTACAGTTGCCAAAGAAATACGCAAATTGGATGATACAGTTCCTATTATATTTCTCACTGCAAAATCTCAAACGGCAGATGTAGTCGAAGGATTTAGTATTGGTGGGAATGATTATTTAAAGAAACCATTTAGCATTGAAGAATTAATTGTTCGTATCAATAATTTACTCAATAGAAGTCTGGAACAGAAAAATGCAGACACTTTAAAAATAGGAGAATATATTTTTGAATTTCCAAAACAGGTATTACGCTTTCGCGAAAGCGAACAAAACCTTACGCATCGTGAAGCACATCTGTTGTTCCATCTGTATAAAAACAAAAACCAAGTCCTCGACCGCTCCCTCATCCTCAAAAAATTATGGGGTGATGATGATTTTTTTAATGGTCGTTCTATGGATGTCTTTATCACGAAACTACGTAAAAAACTCAAAGAAGATCCCGCAATCTCTATCGTTAATGTAAGAGGATATGGATACAAACTGATCTGCTAATCCCATAAAAGAGGTGGTTGTTCTCACAAAAAATAAAACTTTTTCTGTTTATTAGTGAAATGCTGTTTTGTAAAGTCTGAAAGACACATACAAAATAGGTGGTTGAACTAATCCCGCTGAAAGCGGGATCTATGGTTCAATACTTCAACCCTTGGGTCAATTTTTAGTATCCAGAGCTTGCTCTGGGCTTAATACCTTTTATTTTTTTTAGAACTTTCCGTTTATCAACCTTTCTTTAACAGAAGATCCATGGATGTTTTTATTACGAAATCTGGCTTAGAAATATGAATCCTAAGATCCCGCTGAAAAAAGCGGGATTAGTTCAACTAGCCGTTTTGAACGCGTTACTTCGCAACTTTTAAAACGGCGTTTCATTAAAAAAACTAAAAGAAGATCCTACTATCTCTATCGTTAATGTAAGAGGATATGGATATAAATTGATCCGCTAATACGAAGGATAATACCCGTTATACGCTTTCACGAAAGTGATATATTATTGATTTTTTCGAAGTATGGACACCCGTACTTTAAAACGGCTAGATTTTTGTACTTTGCCTTTCCTATGAAAGTTTTAATCTTTTTCCTTTTTGTATGTTATCAGAGTACAACACTGGCACAATCGTATAGTGTTACAAAACTAAAAGAGAGTCCCTTAAAAGCAGACACTTTTATAGGGGCTGATAATTTTCAGAATCTCTATTATACGTCTAGAAATACCCTTTATAAAAAAGGTAGCAAAGAAGTTATTGAATTTGCGGCACTTAACCTTGGAGAAATCACAAGTGTTGATCTCATTAACCCTCTCAAACTCATTGTTTTTTATCGAGAATCAAATACTGTTGTTGTTCTTGACAATACCTTAGCGGAGATTAGACGCATTAATTTTAGTACTATAGAAAATTTTAGAAATGTGAGTCAAGCAACTAATGCGGGTGATAGACGTTTATGGATTTTTAATACAGATATACAACGGCTAGAATTGTTTGATTATAATCAAAATAAGGTAATTACTGAGTTTCCGCCTACATTATTGCCTGCGCTAGAACTCACCAGTAATTTTAATGTGTCTTGGGTAAAAACAAAAAATACTATAGATTCTTACACGGTATATGGAAGTTTAATAAATTCGTATCCTACTGAAGAACAAATACATAATATTACAGAATACAAAGATCACATCTTTGTCATCTCAGATGAAAAACTACATTATAAAGAAAAGAACACAAAAGAATTTACACCTATTGAAATTCCAGAAATTAAGGTAAAACAGTTTTCGATCAAGGCTGAAATCCTTTATATTTACGACAGTCAATTTTTGACCTCATACAGACTCAATCTATCAAAAGAATAATCTAATGCACATCGCAATCGCCGGTAATATAGGAGCAGGAAAAACAACGCTTACAAGACTTCTTGCCAAACATTATAAATGGACTCCGCAATTTGAGGATGTTGTAGACAATCCATATCTGGATGATTTTTACAATGAGATGGAACGTTGGTCGTTTAATTTACAGGTGTATTTTTTGAATAGTCGGTTCCGTCAGCTATTAGAAATTCGCAATAGCAAGAAGAGTATTATACAAGATCGCACGATTTACGAAGATGCTTTTATTTTTGCTCCTAACTTACATGCGATGGGTCTTTTGACAAATCGTGATTACCATAACTATCGTTCACTTTTTGATCTTATGGAAAGTGTGGTAGATGCGCCAGATTTAATGATCTATTTACGTAGTTCTATTCCTAATCTTGTATCACAAATCCATAAGCGAGGACGTGATTATGAAAACTCTATAAGTATAGATTACTTAAGTAGACTTAACGAGCGTTATGAAGCTTGGATTCACGATTACAACAAAGGAAATCTCCTTATTATAGATGTAGACAATATTAATTTTGTAGATAATCCAGAAGACTTAGGAGAAATTATCAATAAGATTGATGCCCAACTACACGGATTGTTTTAGGATATAATTTCTATTTAGGTGTGCGTTTCTTACTGTAACTTAAACGTATCTACTATTTAATAAGTCCTAGTTTTCTAGCATGATCTTCTGCAAATACACTTTTTTCGACTAGTACAGCGGGTGTTGTTTCATACTTCTGTAAAACCGCTTTAACCCTAAGCACCTTCTTTTCATATTTTACACTTCGGAGATACACCGCAAGTATTTGATCTGGATATTCTTTTGCTACCTCCAAGTAAATATCAACATCATGCTCTCCACTGTCTCCAATAAGAATGAATTTGAGATCAGGATATGCATTCAAAATAGCGCGAACTTCTTTCTGTTTGTGTGGTTTTTCAGGTACGGGTGTTTTTTCAAAAGGCGTTCTAAAATCACGTAATAAAATAGGTCCTTTAGGAAAGTTTTGATCTTGAATAAAAAATTTCAAATATCGATACAAATTCCACGGACTATTACTCACATAAAATATAGGATTTGCTGCTTTTCCAGAGGCACCAAGATGTAATTTTTGGTATAATTCTGGCGCTCCTTTAAGGGGAACTCTACTACTTACATTCTTGAAAATTGTATTGATGATAAGGCGCCACTTTAATAGAGAAGCGACTCCAGTATGCAATATGGTATCGTCAATATCACTGATCACACCGTATTCCGCAGTATTAGACGGAATAAGCATTTGACAATAAAAAACATTACTCCCAACAACTTCAACGTCTTTTTGAACATCATCAAAACTAATGGTAATTTGTAACCAACCTTCTTCATTAATATGCTGATCTAGACCTGAGACTTCTTGGTCTACTATAAAATACCCTTCGGCATCTGTGGTTGTATAAAAAACTTGATTATTGGGAAGTGTCACACGAAGTTTTGTATGCCTTAACTCATCACTTTTAAATTGTTTATATGCATTTTTAAAAGCAGCTAAAAATCCTGTCTTTTCCAAGTTTACACCTTCATCCTCTATTGCTCGACCTATGACATATAAATGTGTCGCTGTTCCGTAAGATTGATAGCCATCTATTTGTATAGGATCTATTGATTTTGAAAAAAACATACCTTCTTTATTTTTTTAAATATACGCTTTCGCGAAAGCGTATACTTCTCTTTTTACATTTTTAAGTAACCTAAAGGGTTCCAATCTTATGAATTTATTCATGTACATCAGAAAAAAGGGAAGCTGAAACTGATTAATTTAAAAACACTAAAAATTAATTTATTAGCGATACACTCTGCTTTGCTTGTGTTTTTTGACGATACAAAATAACTCTTTGTCGATGTTTTTAAAAGAAATGTTAATATAATGTAGGTTGATTTCTAAGAATTAAGTAGTTTTGCAGGCTCATAAAAACCCCAAATTATTATGAAATTTTTTAAGTTATCCCTATTTATTTATCTGTTATGCACAATTCTTTCTTGTTCTACAGATGCAATTGTCACAAACGAAGAAGATCCTATAGTAGCTACTGTCGATACGGAAGATGCTGATCTCCTAGGTACTTGGACTGGAATTGATGTATCTTATTCTGGATCTATGACTAGTATTACCAATGGAATCGCTACCGTTCAAAATATTGAAGGAGCTAATTTTGATGGAGAGTATACAATTACTTTTGAAGCAAATCCAAATGTAATTACCAGAGAAGGTTTATATTCAATAAATGAAGAAATAACTGAATCCAACGGAGACGTCGTTTCTACATCTATTATTGATAATTTAAATTTAATAAACTCTTTAACAAATTGGAACCTTGTAGAGGATGAATTAACAATGGATTCAGGTGGTAAAATAAAGACTGCTACCATTGTAGAACTTACAAGCACTAGTCTTGTCCTTAGCATTGATGAAAGTACGAGTACGACAATTAATGGAGTATCTGAGACATTACTTAAGAACTCAACGTTTACTTTTGTTAGATAAAAAATAATAAAAGAGTAAACCCTAGAGCGCGAACTCTGGACACTAAAAATCGATATAAGGGTTGAGGTATTAAACCATGGATCCCGATTTTCAGCGGGATTAGTTTAACTAGCTATTTTGTATGCGTCTTTCAGACTTTACAAAACAGCGTTTCATTAATAAAATAAAGCTAACTGTTGGTCATGGTCGGAAGAAATTTCGACCATTTTTCATGTTTTAAATATACGCTTTCGCGAAAGCGCATACGTCTCTTTTACATTTTTAATCGATATAAAGAATGCTAGTTTTGTGGTAATTGCTTTCTATACCAACAAATAACGCCTGACTATTAATAATCAGGCGTTATTTGGATATATGAAATACATGCTATCTAAAAGCAAAATTCAATTTATGCTTCTATATCTTTAATTTCTTTGACTTCTCCTCTTGATGGATAGTCATTTTTCATAATATAGTCTATCCCATCTAACAGGTCACTACATTGAGGTCTAGCGAAAGGCATAGATTGTATGGAAGAGAAGAAGAGTGTTCCATCTGGTTTTATAAGGAAAAGTCCTGGTTCTGTAAAGTAATTAGGTTCTTTATCAGAAATCCCTTCTGATATAAATAAACCATATTGTTGAGCTTTCTTTAATGAAAGGTTATATCCTAACGGTAGTGATGTAATATCCCATTTTTCTCCCGTTTTTATAGCTCGCTCTTTACTGTCTGTACTAACTGCGATTACATGGATACCGCGGTCTATAAACTTATCTAAATTATTTGTTAGTTCTTCTAATTGTTGTTTACACACAGGACAGTGTAAACCTCTGTAGAAAACAACAAGTACAAAGTTTTCTGGTGTTTGTTCGCTTAATACCCAATTAGCGCCATTAATCAATGGAATTTCTAACGATGGTACTTTTGTTTTTGGTAAAATCATAGTTTTATTTTTGTTTTCTTAAAACTACTACCTATCCTCCACTTATTGTGTCAAAAGATTTATAAGCTTTGTTAAAAAATGTAAAAACGATCATATTTAAACTGAAAGAGCTCGCATATAGCGAGCTCTTTTATAATTATAATACAATTAATTAATTGAATCTTTAATTTTTCATGGTGTTTTTATAAGCCTCTACTTGTGCTCTTACCTCAGCTTCGGTTCCTTTAAATGTTTTAACTTCTTCTGTACGTTCTCCATTATCATCTACAGTAGTAATAACTTCACCTACAAACTGACCATTCTCTTCACGTATTTCAACACGTACTTCTTTTTGCACTTCACGAGTTTCCTTGATTTTCCCATCTTGCATAATAGCTACGGTTGTACCATCCTCTGTAGTAATAGCAAGACCTTCTTCTGTATGACCTCCAAGGATTGGAGCGATGACAAGACCAATTAAACACGTAAGCTTAATAAGAATGTTCATAGATGGCCCTGATGTATCTTTAAATGGATCTCCTACCGTATCTCCAGTTACTGCTGCTTTATGTGCATCAGAACCCTTATACGTCATCTCACCATTAATCTCTACACCTGCTTCAAAAGATTTTTTTGCATTATCCCAAGCACCTCCAGCATTATTCTGGAAGATGGCCCAAAGCACACCACTTACAGTAACTCCAGCCATATAACCTCCTAACATTTCAGCAATGGCTAAACTATCCATACCAAAAAGTAATGGTACAAAAGCAATAATTAATGGGAAACCAATAGTTAATAATCCAGGTAATACCATTTCTTTTAAAGAAGCTTCTGTTGAAATCGCCACACATTTATCATATTCTGGCTTTCCAGTACCTTCCATGATGCCAGGAATATCTCTGAACTGGCGACGCACTTCTTGTACCATTTCCATGGCTGCTTTTCCAACAGCATTCATCGCTAATGCAGAAAACACGACAGGTACCATTCCTCCTACAAAAAGCATTGCAAGAACTGGCGCTTTAAATATATTAATTCCGTCTATTCCTGTAAAGGTGACATACGCGGCAAATAAGGCTAAAGACGTTAATGCTGCCGAAGCAATCGCAAATCCTTTTCCTGTTGCTGCTGTTGTATTTCCTACAGAATCTAAGATGTCTGTACGCTCACGTACGATAGGCTCTTGCTCACTCATTTCAGCAATTCCACCCGCATTATCAGATATAGGTCCAAAAGCATCAATAGCTAACTGCATAGCAGTTGTTGCCATCATTGCAGAAGCAGCCAGTGCTACTCCATAAAAACCTGCAAATGCATACGATGCCCAAATAGCACCTGCAAATAACAATACAGAAGGGAATGTAGAGATCATCCCTGTGGCAAGACCTGCAATAATATTGGTTCCTGCTCCTGTACTTGATTGTTGTACAATTTTCAAAATTGGTTTTTTACCTAACCCTGTATAATATTCTGTCACCGAAGAAATCACCGCTCCTACCACCAATCCTACTAGTGTTGCATAAAACACACGCATAGAAGAAATCTCTTGTAATCCTTCTCCGAAGAATTCCATTTGCATCGTTTCTGGAAGCATCCAAGTACACAATCCAAAACAAGCCACAGCGACTAAGATAATAGACGTCCAGTTTCCTTTATTAAGAGCCCCCATGACTTGAGACTCTTTTGCATCATTACTGCTTATTTTTACAAGCATAGTTCCTATAATAGAAATAATAATTCCTACACCTGCAATTGCCATAGGTAATAAGATCGGTCCGATACCTCCAAAGGCATCTGCAACATCTCCACCCATATCTTTAATCACATAATTACCGAGTACCATCGCCGCAAGTACGGTAGCTACATACGATCCAAATAAATCGGCTCCCATTCCTGCTACATCTCCTACGTTATCTCCTACGTTATCTGCAATCGTTGCTGGATTACGAGGATCATCCTCTGGAATCCCTGCTTCTACTTTCCCTACAAGATCTGCTCCTACATCGGCGGCTTTTGTATAAATACCACCTCCTACACGTGCAAAAAGTGCAATAGATTCCGCTCCCAAAGAGAAACCTGCAAGGGTCTCAAGAACGATCGTCATATCCATCGTATTAGTCCATACTCCACCCATAAAGAAGTGAAAGAAAAAGATAAAGAACAATGTAAGTCCTAAAACAGCAAGACCTGCAACACCAAGTCCCATTACAGTACCTCCACCAAAGGAGATTTTAAGTGCGTTTGGTAAACTTGTACGAGCTGCTTGTGTGGTTCTTACATTGGTTTTTGTGGCTATTTTCATTCCTACATTTCCAGCAAAAGCAGAAAATATAGCTCCAAAAATAAATGCAATTACGATAAGCCAATGTGTAGTAGGTACTACAAACGAAACAATCGCCAATAAAACACTAACAATTACCACAAATATCGTAAGCAACTTATATTCTGCACTTAAGAAAGCTAAAGCCCCTTCGTAAATGTGATCTGAAATTTCTTTCATCTTACCATCTCCCGCATCTTGTTTTAGTACCCAAGAGCGCTTTACTCCCATATAAATTAGCCCTAATATCGCCATTGCAATAGGCATATAAATCATCATTGATTCCATATAATATTCTTTTTGGTTTAATTATTTTTTAAGCGTGGCTAATGTAGGAAATCAGAGCGAACAAAAAAAGCCTCAATCCAAAGGATTGTGGCTTATGGCTAATTCTTTTAAAAAGTGTCGTTTAGTAGATACTTACTTCGCTGCGTGGCACGTCACTATCTTGGTAACGTTCTATACATTTTACAACAATTTCTTTTGCTTCCTGTACATCTCCCCATCCACCTACATCAACTTTTTTCTCTTCAAGATCTTTATATACTTGGAAGAAATGTTCTATTTCTTTTATTAAATGCGGATTTAACTCAGAAAGATCATTTACGTTATTTGCTATAGGATCGCTAATTGGAACACATATCACTTTCTCATCTGGACCTTTCTCATCTGCCATGTGAAAAACGCCTATTGGCTTTACTTCAATAACACATCCTGGAAACGTAGGCTCTGTCACCAACACCAGTACATCTAGAGGATCTCCATCTAGTGCTAATGTTTCTGGTATAAAACCATAATCTGCAGGATACATCATCGATGAAAAAATCATACGATCATAACGTATCTTCTTCAATTCAAAATCATACTCGTACTTGTTACGACTTCCTTTTGGGATTTCGATAAGTACATCAAACGTCTTTATTTTATCTGTTGTCATATTCATTTACCGCAAAAGCGGGTATTTTAAAAGGCACTATTCTTGTCTTATTTTTTAGTGATCCTAGAGATCTAAAACCAGATTTGCCTAATTAATTCTACACTTTCGTACTTCAACGAGTTCAATCTAAACTTCGCTTTCGCGAAAGCGTACCCAGAAATTTAAAAAAAGTATCTAAATTATTGAAAACCAATTAGATAAATATCCTTTAACTATAAATTATTCGTTTTCGGGGTGCAAAAGTACGCTGAAATAGCGGTTTAGACAAAGAATCCTATGTTAAGTTTGAGTTAGGAATGAATGTGAGATCAAATATTTTAAAAGCACATAAATTTCGCGCGCTATAAGTATTGGAAAAGCTCGATTTTTTAAGAAGCTTAATTAGCTATAAATCTAATTAAATCCCAAGTTTACGATGATGTGCTTCCATCCACACTTGCGCCTCTTCTAAGGTGTCAAAAATGAGCAACGGCATCTTTGAAAACTTCTCTTCAAAAAGAACGGTTTTCTTTACATCAGGATTGGGCGCTACAATTGCAAATGCAGTCACATCTGGATAGTAAGGACATTGCATGTAGGAGATAGGATTTATGGTAAAGCTTGACGTGCGGTCAAAGATATACCCGTATTGCTTATCCCCATAATGCTTCCGATAGGTCTTATGTAACAGCACCACTCGATCAATATCCAAAGATTCTCCTTGGTGGACACTACATACCACATAGGTATCATACAAATCTATCGTAGCAAAATCAAGTTTAATCTGTTGAACCAAAGTACTCATCGTAAACATCTATCTAGTACAAATTAATAAAAAATATGGGATTCCTCCAATTAACATTTATAAGGTTACTACGTATTAGATTTCATTAGAAATAGAACCCAAATGATCCTGTAACTCCAAAAGTACGCGCATCAGGAAGATCGTTATAATTACCCCTAAAGTTAACATCAATACGAAATACCTTAAATATATTACCCACTCCAAAGCTATACTCAAAGTAAGGCTCTAATGTTGGTGCAATATCGGCAGGGGTTAATGTTGAAATAGGCACATCGTTTTGAATAAATTTAAGATTCTCAAAGGCTGGTCTGTTCAGATCAATATTTTCTTGAGAAATATTACCAACAATGCCTCGAATACCAACAATTTCTCTAAGATTTAATTTCTTTAAAAACGGAATACGAGAGAATAAACGACCTCCAAAATTATGTTCTAATTGCACAGAAGCATACTCATCTGTCACAAATTCGTAGAAATTAAGCTGACTATAGGTATTAAAGATAGAAAATAGCGATTGATTTCCAGGTACAGGACTTAATAATGCTAATGGAACTTCGCCAAAGGTTTTCCCTACTTCTGTAGAAACGCTAAGCTGCCCAAAGCCTCCTACACGTATCGCTTTTCTAAAAGAAAATTGTAACCTATCATACTCAAAATCACTATTTAATGTGCCTTCAAGACCTCTTGTATAACTTAAAAAGAAACTTGGAAACCATTCATTAACCACGCGTCGTTCTACACCAAAACCAGAGGTTTTTTTACCTGGTTCCCAAATGGTTGTAAAGACAACTTCTGTTTGCGTAAGATCTCCTTTGGTTGTTGTTTCTGAATCGTCTGTAAAATATTCAAGATTAAATGTATCTGATGCCGATTCAAGACTTCGCAAAGAAAAATCTGTACGGAATTGTAGATTTCGAATCGGTTCTATCTCTACCGCAAAATTCACCAATTGGATGGATGTTAACTTATCGTTGGCTGCAGTATTCACTAGCGAAGAGGAAGCTAAATTCCTTCCCAGCACATCTCTAGATGTGGTAAGACTCGCTCCTATTTGCTCCACATCCTGCCGATATCCTCCAGAAAAAATCAACCTACTTTTCTTATCGATCAGCCATTTTGCTGAGGCGCCAAATTTGAATTTCTGATCTTTAAACCCGTAAGCTAAAAATCCTTCTGCTCTCCATAAATCATTTTGTCCAAAATAGGTTCTTGCTCCTGTACGGACACGTAATCCTTCTACTTCATTAAATCCAAATGTAGAGAAGATAGGACCATAGTCAAGATTAAGACTCGGGAACTCCCAATATCCTGAAGCTAGCACAGAACCTAAGTTATAAAGATTTCTAAACTTTTTTACGGTCTTAAGCGTATCTAGCATTTTATACACTCCCTTTTCATCAGCACTTAATTCTTCTTTCCTGTTTTCTTTCCAGAAGTCATCATCTCTATTGTAGACGTCTTTGTCATAATAGTACACTTCTTTTTCATAAAACTCTTTGTCTTTTTCCTGATTAAAGACATAGTTATCATACAGGGTGGTTCGCTTCCCGTAAAGTCCTCTAGATTCTTCTTTTTTTCTAAAAGCAAAATCTGATAAGAAGTAATCTCTTTTTAGCAAGAAGGTGGTGTCGTTTACAATATCAAATTCTTGCTCTAGATAAATTTCCTTTACCCAATTAATGTTTGCACTCTTAGAGAGTTGCATATTAATTTCTTTAATCGCCCAAGTAGAATCGTTTACCCAAAAATCTCCTTTAAAGGTAAGTTCATTTGTACGGCGAGGGTAGTAAATAATATTATAACACCATTTATTATCTATGTACGTACTGTCTGCAAGTACATAGTTGTAGGTTTGAATTCCAGTACGGCTTATAGGACTTGTAAATGTTTTGTCAAAAAACTTTAGGTAATTTTGATATACATCATAATCGTTGTATAAGTCTTTTACAAAACCGATGATGGTTTGATTTTCATTAAAACCACTATTCTTATTCCCTAGTAAATCTTCTTTTTCTTTATTGGTTTCATTATTCCCATAGACTTTAGAGACAGCTTCATTCACAAAAATAGGCAGATACGTTTTTCCTGTTACTCTAGAAGTATCTGTCTGTTCAAAAATAAACTCCATGCCTTTGAAGAGTTTACTATTGATTAAAGCACTATCTATCGTATTGAGATCAAATTCAATTTTCTCGTACTTGTCATACTCATATTGCCTAAATTGACTAAGTCCATTTTGTTTTTTACGAGCCCATATTTTACGTAGGATATCAATGGCTGGATTATTCTTCTTAGACGTTTTTCCAGAGTAAATAAATACTTCGTCCATAGTAGCTGCTTCTTCTGCAAGTACTATTTTCATATCATAGTTGACACGAGACGTAAGTGTGATTTCTTTTTCTGCAAAACCTAGAAAAGAAATACGAATCTTCTCCCAGGTTTCTTTTGATTCTAAATAAAAACGTCCATTTTCATTGGTAATAGTACCTTCATTAGATCCTACATAGACAACATTTGCAAACGGAACAGGATTATCTTGTTCATCAAATACAACACCACTTACTTTGGTCTGAGAGACCATAACAAATGGAAAAAATAATACGAGTATTAGTATTCTATAAATATTCATATATAAAATGAAAGAGCTTCATTAATCATTACTAATGAAGCTCTATTATGGTTACGTTAACGTACGTTTTATCTGTATAGTACTTTTTTAACAGCTTTTATGACATCTTCGCTATTAGGCAACCATTCTGCAAATAAAACGGGCGAATACGGTGCTGGTGTATCTGCTGTATTTATTTTTATGATGGGCGCATCTAAATAATCAAAAATTTGTGATTGTACTTGGTACGTAATTTCTGTTGATACATTTCCAAAAGGCCATGCTTCTTCAAGAATTACCAGACGATTTGTTTTCTTTACAGAATCCATAATCGCTTTATGATCCATAGGGCGTACTGTGCGTAAATCTATAATCTCACAAGAAATTCCATCTTTTGCAAGCTCGTCTGCTGCTTTATAAGCTTCTTTTATAATTTTTCCAAAAGAAACGATGGTTACATCTGTACCTTCTCTTTTAATCTCTGCAACACCAATAGGCAATATATATTCTCCATCTGGCACTTCTCCCTTATCGCCATACATTTGCTCTGACTCCATAAAGATCACAGGATCATTATCTCTAATCGCTGCTTTTAAAAGTCCTTTTGCATCATACGGATTAGAAGGCACAATGACTTTAAGTCCAGGCGTGTTTGCAAACCAGTTTTCAAAAGCTTGTGAGTGCGTTGCTCCTAACTGTCCTGCAGAAGCTGTCGGACCTCTAAAAACAATAGGACAAGGAAATTGCCCTCCAGACATCTGTCTGATCTTTGCCGCATTATTAATAATCTGATCAATACCCACCAAAGAGAAGTTAAATGTCATATACTCTATAATAGGTCGGCATCCCGTCATCGTGCTTCCTACACCTATACCTCCAAAGCCAAGCTCTGCAATAGGAGTATCTATAACACGGTCAGGACCAAACTCGTCCAGCATTCCTTTTGATGCTTTATAAGCTCCGTTATATTCGGCGACTTCTTCGCCCATTAAATATACAGCCTCATCCCGACGCATCTCCTCGCTCATCGCCTCGCATATCGCTTCTCTAAATTGGATTGTTCTCATGAAATAATCACCTTTATTTTTAGGGTAACAAAAGTAAGCATTTATGATTGCTCTTTAAATTGCTTTTTTATAAAATTTTACTATGCGCGCATAGTAAAATTAAGTTTTTTAACGTACTTTTGTTACGAAAACGAAATAGTAGTCCTATCACACTAAAACTATTTTCAAAAACAATGTGATACTCTTTTATTTCCTTTAACAGCTATTATAAAACGCAAAAATACCTAAATAATAAATACTAAATTGTTATGAAAATATTAGTGTGTATAAGTCACGTACCTGATACTACTTCTAAAATTAATTTTACCGACAACGATACGCAGTTTGACACCAATGGTGTTCAATTTGTCATTAACCCAAATGATGAGTTTGGGCTTACGCGTGCGATGTGGTTTAAAGAAAAACAAGGAGCTACGGTAGATGTAGTAAATGTAGGAGGTCCTGAAACAGAGCCTACCTTACGTAAAGCACTTGCAATAGGTGCAGACACCGCCATTCGTGTGAATACGCAGGCAAAAGATGGTCTACAAGTCGCTAAAGAACTTGCTGCCGTTGTTGAAAATGGAGGATATGATCTCGTTATTGCGGGACGTGAGTCTATAGATTACAATGGAGGGATGGTACCAGGAATGCTAGCGGGTCTTACAGGAGCAAATTTTGTAAATACCTGTATTAGTCTAGAAGTAGATGGTACAAATGCAACGGCAATACGGGAGATTGATGGTGGTAAAGAAACGGTGGCTACTAGTCTTCCTCTTATTATTGGAGGTCAGAAAGGTCTTGTAGAAGAGAGTGATCTTCGTATTCCTAATATGAGAGGAATTATGATGGCTCGTAAAAAACCACTTACGGTGGTGGAACCTATTGGAGTTTCAGCAGATACGACTACAGTGTCTTTTGAAAAACCAGCTCCTAAAGGTGCAGTAAAGCTTGTCGATACTGTAGACGAATTAATTGATTTACTTCACAACGAAGCAAAAGCAATATAACTAATTTTTCAGGAGATATACGCTTTCGCGAAAGCGTACTCAATATTAATAAAATCTAAGATTGCTATTGAAAGTCCGAGCTTATCATAAAGAGCAATCTACTTAAATCTTACAAAATATGTCAGTTTTAGTATATACAGAATCAGAAAACGGAACGTTTAAAAAAACGGCTTTTGAGGTTGCCAGTTATGCAAAAGGAATTGCAGATATGATGGGTACTACCGTGACTGCTATTGCCATACATGGAGGTGATGCAGTTACTTTAGGAGCTTACGGAGTAGACAAAGTATTAAACGTAAGTGACACGCAACTTGAAGCTTTTAATGCTGCGGCCTATGCAAAAGCCATTGTACAAGCTGCTAAAGCAGAGTCTTCACAAGTAATCGTGGTAAGTCAATCAGCAGATGCAAAATATATTGCACCACTTCTTGCCACACAACTGGAAGCTGGATATGCGTCAAATGTAGTGGCACTTCCAGAAAGTACAGCTCCTTTTAAAGTAAAGCGTACCGCATTTACAAACAAAGCATTTAATTTTTCAGAAATCGCTACTGAGGTGAAAATCGTAGGACTTGGAAAAAACGCGTATGGTCTTAAAGAAGCCAATGGCGCTGCAGTTGCAGAAGATTTTGCTCCCACCTTTGATGATGCCGATTTTGGTGTAAAAGTACAGTCTGTCGATAAAGCTACAGACAAAGTTTCTATTGCCGATGCAGAAATTGTTGTTTCAGCGGGTCGTGGTATGAAAGGACCAGAAAACTGGGGAATGATAGAAGAAATGGCAGAAATTCTTGGGGCGGCTACAGCTTGTTCTAAACCAGTATCTGACTTAGGATGGAGACCCCACGGAGAACACGTAGGACAAACAGGAAAACCTGTAGCATCCAATCTCTACATCGCTATCGGAATCTCTGGAGCGATACAGCATCTTGCAGGGATTAACTCTTCAAAAATAAAAGTAGTAATCAACAATGATCCTGAAGCACCGTTCTTTAAAGCAGCCGATTATGGGATTGTAGGTGATGCTTTTGATATCGTACCAGAGCTTAATGAAAAATTAAGAGCGTTTAAAGCAGCTAATAGTTAATTAATTTTAATAATAAACATATAAAATAGGTGAGAATCGTACAATTCTCACCTATTTTTTTTTTAAATATGTATGGGTGTATATGTCCATTATATAGAAATTAATGTATCTATGGTAAAAAACACAAACTCACTCCTATATAAACTTCAAAACTCGATTTACTTTTATTACTTTTACCAACTATGAGTTTAGTACGTTTAAACATAAAAGGGATTTCCTATAGCCAAACGCAAAATGGAGCCTATGCCCTTATCTTGAGCGAAGTAGATGGAGATCGCAAATTACCTATTGTCATAGGTGCTTTTGAAGCACAATCTATTGCCATTGCTTTAGAAAAAGAGATCCGACCACCGCGTCCACTTACCCATGATCTTTTTAAGAATTTTGCAGACCGTTTTGATATCGTTATAAAGCAAGTTATTATTCATAAGCTTGTTGATGGTGTTTTTTATTCTAGTATTATATGTGAGCGTGATAAAATAGAAGAGATTATTGATGCTCGCACTAGTGATGCTATTTCCTTAGCATTACGCTTTCAAGCGCCTATATTTACGTATAAAAACATCTTAGATAAAGCGGGTATTTATTTGAAAGGAAATACAGATCCAGAAGAGTTTACCGATGAAGATGAGATCTTGATGGATGAAATTGTTGTTGAAGAAGAAGAGTTACTTTCTAGTGAAAACGATTATCAAAGAATGTCTTTAAAGGAATTAAACACTCAACTTGAACAAGCCGTAAACAATGAGGACTATGAGCTTGCTGCAAAAATAAGAGACGAAATTTCCAAACGTAATTAAAATTTACCTATGCGTACTTTTATTCTAGCAGTAGCTTTTGTGTTTTCTACATGTTCCCTTTGGAGTCAAACTGAAGAAAAAACATGGTCTTTTCAACAAATCACAGATGCTACAGGTATAGATCTTTTTACAATTGATACTACCAAAGATTCGCTATCTCTTAATGCAGGAAGATTTTCATATAGCCTTTCGGCGAAAGATAACGTATATGCTTCTGGAGATTACATAAAACAAAACGACCTTCTTGTCTTTTTTTATAATACGCCCAAAGACACCATAAGACGTTATAGAATAGAAACCCTTACCGACTCGACTCTTGCCTTTTCTGAACAAGGAATTACCTATCGTTTTAACCGTAAAACAGCACCTCAAGTTTTAGCCGCAGCAACTACCGGAGTGATTCCTTCTCAAGGATTCTCAGTAAATAGTTTACTTAGAGGAATTTTAGGAATGTTCTCATTATTACTCATTGCATTTCTTTTTAGTAATAACAGAAAAGCTATTAAATGGAAAACCGTAGGAATAGGACTTGCTATTCAACTTATTATAGCCATAGGTGTTCTTAAAGTTCCGTTTATTGAAAAAATCTTTGATTTTATAGCTAGCATATTTGTGAGCATTTTAGAGTTTACCCTCGCTGGGAGCGATTTTTTATTTAAAGGACTTGTAAGTGATATGAATACCTTTGGGTATATTTTTGCTTTTCAAGTGCTCCCTACCATTATCTTTTTCTCGGCACTTACCTCTGTGTTATATTATTTTGGGATTATCCAGAAAGTAGTAAAAGCGTTCGGGTGGTTACTTTCAAAAGCTCTAGGAATTTCAGGTGCTGAGAGTTTAAGCGTTGCTGGAAATATATTTTTAGGACAAACGGAAGCTCCTCTTTTGATAAAGGCGTATTTAGAAAAAATGAATAAGTCTGAAATTCTTCTCGTTATGATTGGAGGGATGGCAACGGTCGCTGGTGCCGTTCTGGCTGCTTATATAGGCTTTCTAGGCGGAGATGACCCCTTATTACGATTAATATTTGCAAAGCATCTACTAGCAGCTTCTGTCATGGCTGCTCCTGGTGCGATTGTAATTTCAAAAATCTTATACCCACAAACAGAACCCATTAATACTGACGTAAAAGTCTCTTCAGACAAAATAGGATCTAATATTTTAGATGCGATTGCAAACGGAACAACAGAGGGTCTAAAACTAGCTGTAAACGTAGGTGCCATGCTCCTCGTTTTTGTGGCATTTATTGCTATGTTGAATGGAGGATTAGGGCTAGTCGCAAGTTTTGATGGAATAAGGATAGATTCTATTAACCTGAATTGGCATTTCACATCTCTTAACGAGATAATAGCAAACAGCACTTCTTACGATGGATTATCATTAGAATTCTTACTTGGATATCTTTTTGCACCTCTTATGTGGCTTATTGGGGTTGCCGAAGAAGACGTTATGATGATGGGGCAATTGTTAGGTATTAAACTTGCCGCGAGTGAGTTTGTAGGATACATCCAATTAGCCGATTTAAAAAATACATCAAACGCTGTTCATTTAAATTATGAGAAGTCAATTATCATGGCAACCTATATGTTATGTGGATTTGCAAATTTTGCCTCTATAGGGATTCAAATTGGAGGTATCGGTTCTCTGGCACCTGGACAACGTAAAAATCTTTCTAAATTTGGAATCAAAGCTTTGATTGGAGGATCTATAGCCTCTCTAATTTCGGCTACGATTGCTGGGATGATTATTGGATAAAAAAGTCGTATGTAATTTGTTATTGGGTTCTCTGTTACTTGATTCCGTGTAATTTGCTATTTTTAAAATTTTCAGAAACTGTTCTACTTTGTTTTTTTTTCATTAGGTATAGGACTTTTCATACTAATACTATTCGTTAGCAATCTTCAGAAACTTTTATTTTGAGAACTATACACTTTCACGAAAGTGAAATTTATGCAGAACTTAAGCTTTCGCGAAAGCGTAAAAAGCAGACTACCTCTTAAATATATTACGTAGTTGATAGAAGAAACGTTCTATCAAGCGTAAATCTTCGGTTATAATTTCTGCGACACCTCTCATTTCTTGCTGGAATTCGATTTCCTTATCAAAGGTGGTGACTAAGGTGTCAGGCAACGATACGTCTATAGAATACATTCCATCTTCGTCAGTAATGACAGACATTTTGGTGATTTTACCTTCAAGAGTTCCAAACTCAGTATCTGGATAATTCTCTAAGCGGATAATTACTGATTGTCCTACTTTTATTTTTCCTGAGTTTTGAGCAGGTGTTTTCAGTTTTGCAATATAGTTTGATCCATTTTCGGGAATTACAGTAAAAACAATATCTCCAGCAGTAACGGTTTGATTTTCGCTCCAGAAATTTAAAAAAGAAACTTTTCCATCTAGCGTTGATGTTAATGCGTAGGTTAGCTCCCAATCTTTAATACTTTTTTTAAGCTGATTCAGGGATTGTATGACTCCTATAAGTAAAGTTTTCTCTTCTCTTATACCACTTATTTCTGTGCCTCTAGAAGTACTCTGTGCGCCACTTATCCCTTCTCTTAATTGAGATATAGTAGCATCTATGTTTTTGAAATTACGTTCTATTTGAGAAAATTCTATTCGTCTTCTTTCTATTTCTGAAGTAGAAATTACGCCATTAGCATACAGTTCTTCATAACGTTGTTTTTCTTTCTTAGCTAGCTCTAGTTCGGCTTCGTTGAGCTTACGTTGTGATTCTGTAAATTTTAATCGTCTGTTTTGTTCTGAAATAGAAATACGATCTGCAACCGCTTGATTGGAGAATGGTTGATATTCTTTATTGAGTTGATATAGTATATAGTTATTTACAAAAAGTGCATAATCAGATTCTATATTCCCTAAAGACATCAAGGGCATCTTTTCATAAGGAAAGTAAAAGGTATCATCTTGCAACGACAGTGTATCTAGTGTAGCTTTAAGTTGATAAATGTGTTCGTAGTTTGCTGTATTTTCTATAACCGCGAGTGTTTGGTCTTTGGTTACCTTTTGATTATCGTCTACTAGTATAGCAGAAAACCGACCTGTGCTTCTGGCTCTTTCCTTTTGAGGTGGTATTTCTGTTGTCACAATGGCTTCAGAAGCTATCACATCTGGGTACTTTAAAAACCAAGAGATGGCAAGTAACATCACTATTAACGCTAAAAAAAGTGCGCTTCCCCATCGTATCATCCAATTGGGAGCTTCTGTTAAGATTTCTTGAACCTCTTCACTACGTAATTCTATGTCATCTATCTGATCTGGCATATCCCCTCTTCTTTTTTATGATCCTAATTCTAATTGATTTTTTACTAAATTATAATAGAACCCTTTTTTACGGGTTAAAGTTTGATGAGTCCCTACCTCTACAATCTTTCCTTGATCTAGTACAACAATTTGATCTGCATTTTTAACCGTACTTAATCTATGCGCAATCACAACGGCTGTTCTATTTTTGAAAAACTCATCGAGTTTTTCCATAATTACTTTTTCATTATTGGCATCTAAGGCACTCGTTGCTTCATCAAAGAATAAAAAATGTGGATCTTTATATACCGCTCTGGCTATAAATAATCGTTGTTTTTGTCCTGTACTCAATCCTACACCCTCCATTCCTATTTTGGTATTATAAGATAAAGGTAAGGATTCAATATATTCTTTAATATTTGCGACTTCTACTGCATGTGCTAGCTTTTTCTTATCTACATAATCATCGCCTACAGCAATATTATTTGCAATGGTATCATTAAAAACATATCCTTCCTGCATCACTACCCCGCAAGACGCTCTCCAAGAGTATTGTGAGATATTCTTCAAATCGGCACTTCCAATTTTTATGATTCCTTCATTAGGTTCATAAAACTTGAGAAGAATTTTCATCAAGGTCGTTTTACCACTACCACTCACCCCTACAATGGCAGTCACCTTATTTGCAGGTATGTGTAAACTTAGGTCGTGAAGTACCTTCACATCAGAACCAATGTATCTAAATGAGATATCCTTAATATCAAAATCTGAGTCTTTTGGAATGTCAGTTATTTTTGTATCATCGCCTCCTTCTTCATCTTCTTTATTATGAATCTCTCCAAGACGATCTAAGGAAATACGAGCATCTTGTAATTCTCTTATAAAACTTATTAATTGTGAGATAGGAGAGTTAAGCTGTCCTACGATATACGTTACCGCAAACATTTCTCCAAGCAGAAGGTCTCCATTAATGACCAGCGTAGCGGATAAGATGGTAATTAAAATGTTTTTTAGTTCATTGATAAAGCCAGATCCTACACTTTGGTATTGCTCTAACGCTAGACTTTCGATAGAGATTTTAAAAAGACGTGCTTGCATAAACTCCCAAGACCATCTTTTTTGTTTTTCAGCATTGTGAAGCTTGATTTCCTGCATTCCGTTAATAAGTTCAATCACCTTACTTTGTTCCTGACTTACTTGAGAAAAACGCTTATAATCAAGATCTGCTCTCTTTTTAAGGAAGATCACAATCCAGAAGAAATAGAGGACACTTCCTAATAAAAATATTCCGAAAATCTGAAAACTATAATATGCCAGTACAAAACCAAAAACAACAAGATTTACCATCGAGAACAACACATTAAGTGATGATGTTGTCAAAATACGCTCTATACGTCTGTGATCATTGATACGTTGCAAAATATCTCCCGTCATACGTACATCAAAAAATGATATAGGAAGATTCATCAGTTTGATAAAGAAATCTGAAATCAAAGAGATATTAATACGGGTACTCAAGTGTAGTAAAATCCAACTTCTAATGACTTCTACACCTGTTCTTCCCATAAACAAAGCGATTTGCGCAATTAATATCAGGTAGATAAAATTGATATCACCTGTCTTAATCCCTACATCAACAACACTTTGTGTTAAGAATGGAAAAACGACTTGTAGTAAACTACCCGCCAGTAACCCAATAATTAATTGGACAATAAATTTCTTATATCTATATACATATTTGAAGATGAAGGCAAAACCAAAATTCTTTTTCTCATCATCAAAATTCTCCTCATAAAACTTAGGCGTTGTTTCTAGTAAAAGTGCAATTCCTTCTTCGGTGGTTTCGGTGGCGTTATTACCAATCCAAAATTTAAGAAGTTCTTCTTTTGAGTATTTTAAAATCCCGTGCGCAGGATCTGAAATATAAAAAACACCTCTTGAGATTTTATAAAGTACTACATAATGATTTTTATTCCAATGAAGTATACAAGGTAAGGGTACTTCCTCTTGTAGCTGATCTAACGTGATCTTTACACCTAAGCTTCTAAAACCTAGCTTTTCGGCAGCGTTACTAATTCCTAGTAGACTACTACCAGACCTTGTGGTTTCACTGAGACTTCTTAATAGCTGAATAGGGATAGGCTTCTTATAATGTTTAGCAATTATTTTGAGACACGTAGGTCCGCAATCTTTACTATCTGCTTGTTTATAAAAAGGAAACTTCTTCAAAATATATATGGCTATTTTTAACTACTATTACTTCTTTTTATTCTTAAATGTTCTGATTCCCCAAGCTACTTTATAATGTCTATACAAAAGATCATAGACCACCATTTCATGAAGCCTATTTTTTGATCTAAACATTCTATTCATAAGCATGTGAGCATAACTTCCTAAATAATTGTCTATCTGTTCACTACTAGCTGATTTCTTAATTAAATCAATCGTAGGTTTACATTGCTCACTTTTATACGCCAACAATTCCAAAAGAGGTTGATACTCTGGTTTATCCTCTACTTTAAAGTCTATAAAGAAAGTTATTTTTTCTCGTTTTGCACGAAATTTTTCATCTAATTGTTTCTTTAAAAACTTGTTCATGCCAAATTCAAGTCCAAAACCCGTTTTTAAGCGTTCCATAAAGGCCAATTTCTCATCTTCGGAGTACCCAAAATCTGCTAACAAGGCATCCAATGCTCTTATTGCAAAGAGCCATCTCAGTTCTTCTCCTTCTTCTCCATCTACCATATCTAAAAAGTTCACAATCATATCACTCTCATGATAAAATAACTGTTCTGCAATTTCTATATGCTCTTCCCCATATCGTTCGATCTCTCGATTATAGGTGTCAATCTGTATTTTCCATATTAAGTCCGCTTTCGCGAAAGCATGTAATCTCGCATACACCGTTTTCATAATCGTTCCAATAGCATCTGGCTCTTTGTAATGAAAACGCACTCTAATATGATGCTTAGGGTCTGCATATCGTATAAAAAACCACTGATCTATACTTCCGTTTCCAGAAAGCTCTTCTGCGATAGGCTTGATGGCTTCTGCAAGAACAATATCAGATGTTTTTGTTCCCGTGTATATCTTATAATACACCCACGAATCTCCTGGTATAAATGTGCGTTGTGTATTAGACATCTGATTGTTCTTTTAAAAGATTTTCATTATAAAAAGATAGAATTACTTGGTTTGTGTACGTAGCATTTCCATCAGAAACAACAGATTGATCCCCATGTAAAAACTCTTTAAGTATAAATCGTGTTCGTTTTTTTACTGTTGAGAGCAACATTTGCACACTTGTCATATTCTTTAAGTTGATTAACAACTCATTATCACTGTCTTTCAGAAGTACCAACGGAGGTAACTGCTTTTCTTTTATGAATAGTTCCAAATTCTTCTGAAAATTACCCATATTTTTCTGGGAATTTTGAAGTGCCTCTATATCAGCCTTTAAAATATTCCAAGTTTTGGATGCCAAAATAACACCTTTGTACACGACTCTAGGGAGGAACGGGAAGTCTTCTTCATAAGGACCCCAATTAAAACCAATACCACCTCGTTTATTTTGGCTTTGCATATTTGCTAAGAACTGATAAATAGGCAATGCTCCACTAGAATAATTATGAGCATTACTCAAGTGAGGGATTACTTCTTTATTGTGTTTTTTTGAGCGTAAAATGACCCTATCTCTTTTTGCAGAAACCATTAAATCATCTATAGGCAGCTGTGCTTCTGTGCTTAAAACTGACTTAGCTAAATATGGAATCTCATACCCTCTTAAAGCGGGTCTCATTAAGATATTCCCTACTCTTGACTCAGGAAGGTGGACAATTTCTGCTAGTATTTTATTTGGATTGCAACGTTCTTCTATTGCAACGATTTCTTTTACATAGGTATGAATTTCTGGGTCACTATGACAAAATCTTCCTAATAAATTTGCCGCACTTGATCCTCCTGCATTAGACATGATAATCTGCTCTTCCCTATCAATAGTGATGACTTCAACCATGGTTGATAGGGTATCTGGAAGATCGTTCCAATTTTCTTCAAATTTTTCAAAATCTTCATCCTCAAGCGTCATTATTTGCTCATTTTCACGTATACAATGCAACAGCTTTTTATGTAAAATAGCATGTATGCTATTCATTTTTAAATCTCTGGTCGTGATTTTTGAAGATCTCCCAGGCAGCATAATATCATCTACCAACTCGCTTACATCTCCTGAGTCTTTATTTTGAAGAAACCCAACGCCAAGTTCTACATCTAGCGCTTGTGACAAAGGCACTTCTCTGTCTTCATATCGTTCTTGAAGTGCACTTTTAAATTGAGACAATAAAGTTTCACTAGGAGCTTGTGAAATCTTATTGAGTAGTCGCATAGCACGACGTACTTTATATATTAATTGTTTATCTAATACATTTTTTTGAGGATGCAACGACATATCTGTTTGAAATAAATACTTCAATTCAAAACCTGTATCCAGTGTTTCTAATAAGGTACTTATAGCAATGTAATCTGTAGAGGGATTACCAATTTTTGTATCTAGCTTTTTTATTTTTTCTTGAGCTTCTTCTAATATTTCTACGAGCTCACCTGTTCCTTTTAATTTTTTTAATACAGGAATAATCTGATCAGTAAACTCAGGACCAGACACAGAAGGCTCTAATTCACTCACTAACAACTGACTGCCAACTAACTCTTCAATAAAACCTGAAGCTACTTCTAAGGTAATCTCATCATCTACTAAACATGCTGATAAGGTAGCTAGTGTAGCTCCTGTAGCTGCGGTGTCTAAAACTTTTTGTAGATAATCAGAATGCTGTACGCCTACAATATGATGCATCCTTCTACTATTCTCATAGTGATACTCTACATATCGTAATTGCTCACCCGCTTTATAAATACTGGTGTTTGGATAAAAACGAAGCTGTTCTCTAATTTTTTCATCCTTTACAATATCTTGAGATAATGCTACAAGATAATTCATATCCAATCGGGTATGCCTTTTGTTTTTTGTAGTTTCTTTAAGAACAATAGCTGTATGATCTTCAAAAGTACCTACATCTGTTCCTGCAAATAAACCAAAAGGGGTACACCGAGATGACATTCTACTCAAGTATTTAAGTATAGAATAGGTCATACGCTCACTATCGTCAGGAGTTGTATTGCCTTCTAACCACTTTTCAAAAGCAGTATATAGGGATGGTGATGCCAGAAAAAGTGCTTCTTTAATATGCGGTTCTTCACACGCTCTTTTAAGTGTTTCCTGCGTCAAAACAGAATCTTGAGTAAGCTCCAAAAAAAAAGTAAGAGGAAGTAAAGGTGTTCTTAAAACGTATTTGGGGAAATGGGTGTATTGCATTCTGTAATGCGCTATTATTTATGTTAATTTCGTTTTTCAAAAAGTTAACAACCAATATACTAGAATATATCGATCTATTCTAATTGTTTTTCTAATTAAACGTTCATAATTTACAATTTGACATCATCTATTTCATTTTTGTATGTGTGTGTTTTGCTTTCGCGAAAGCAAAAAAACAAATTACCCAATCATTAAACATTGATTCCATTTTGTTTGTTCTGGATGGAGGTACGATAAAATAGCGAGTCCTATACCAGCAACTCCTTCCAGAAGGCTGTTTTCTTTCTCGTACGTAGGCGTGTCTCCACCCCTCCACTTCTTATATCCCGCAGGTCCATCCTTATGATGATCTATGGTCAGCCCGTAATCTATCCAATAATCTGCCGCTTCTTTAAATATTGTTTTAGAAGTCTCTTTATACATATAATCAAAGATATGCATGACTCCAAAAGCGCCATGGCATAACCCTGCATCTACAATTCGAGTTTCTTCTATGTCTCTACGAGTTGCCGCATATTCTAGAAGTTGTATTGCCGTTTTTTTTACCTCTTCGTTTTGCACCACTTTACTTGCATGCCATAAGGATACTGCAACACCCAAATCTCCATAACACCAAGCAAGCCTATTGCTCTGGCTTTCTTGATTGTCTTTGGTAATCCAGTCTGGAAAAAAAGAAGCATCTGCTTGTTCTTTTTTATGACTAAGCAAATGATTTATAGATTGGTTTAAGAGAGGTAATGTCTTTTCAGAAAAAGCAGCGTGAGCTGACAGTCTAGATAGAAAGTTGATGATGCTTGACAACCCATGAGAAAGACTTAAGTTACATCCTTTGAGTCCTTCTTCTCTTATAAGGTTAGATTCCCAATAGACTCCATGGTCACTCTTTTTTGATGTTTTTTTCAAAAGTGAAACTATTTCTACAAGGATACTATCGTACTTACTCTTGAGTTCTGGTGAGTTTGTGTTTTCATATCTTTTTAAGAAATAATAGCCTATTCCAATGACACCGTGTAAAAAGTCATAAAAATTTTCATTTTGATTGAGTGTTGTAACATGGCGTAAATACTCGTCTAGTATTCCCAAAAGGGCATCGGTATCTACCTCTATAAATTCTAATTCATTAAGAAGTTCTATAGTCCATGCGGCTCCAGCAATCCCACCACAAAACGTGTGAAAATTGTATCCTTCATTAATACTACCAACAATAGATGCTATGATTTCGCTTCCAACATCTTCACTTGTTTCATTAGGATTATACGCATTGTAATAAAAGTGATAAAGAGCAAGACCAGCACTTCCAGAGAGCACTCCTATATCTGTACTATCCAAATCTCCGTTATTTATGAGTTCTTGATTAATTTCTTCTAGCTTATTTTTTAATTTTTGCTCACGCATAGGATCTACAAATTTTTAAAAGGAAATATACATATAAAAAAGCTATCTGATAGTACAAGATAGCTTTAAATATATTAAACAGAAGTGTTTACTAGAAGCACTGCATTCCTGGAGGTGGGCATGTCCCTAGGGCACCATCAGTAATTCCACCGCCTCCGCCTCCACCACAGAAACAGCTACCTCCACCTTCAACTTTGTTTAAGTCAAAATTGCTAATTACTTCTTTGTCTAATGTTAATTCTTTCAATACTTTTTTCATGATAATTTGTATTAGTTAATATAGACCTACTCTATTTAAGGTTTTCGGTTTTCCCTTCAATTTATTTAGTTACGTTATTTTGATTTTAACTAAAAGTAACCTATAAATCAGATAATTACAATATAAAGCACCTCATATCAGATAAAATAAGGTGCTAAAAACATTCATTAATAGTGACGCTTTAGTTCTATATAGATAATAGATATATAATGAAAAAGGTCATCTACATAAATAGATGACCTTCATCATTACAAATTATATCTTTAAATACAATTTTATAGTATTAATAGCATTGAACTCCTGGAGGAGGACAGCTATTTAAAGCTCCTACTGTTGGACAACAATGTGTCCCAGCTCCTTCAACTTTACTTAAATCTAGATTACTAATTACTTCTTTGTTTAACGTTAATTCTTTCAATGACTTTTTCATGATCGTATTTGGTTTAATAAAGACCTACTCTATTTAAAGGTTTTCGGTTTTCCCTTATGTTTAGAATTAAACACATTATTGTTTTAATTCTGGATTGAAAATACTTAACTAACAACCATTTAAAAAATAGTACTACCCTATTTTCTTTAAAATAGGGCATAAAAAAACCGTCTAATTAACAGTAGACGGTTTTCTATAAGTACAGTATACCTTGTTAAAGGGTATATGTATATTTTAGTAGCAATAAACTCCTGGAGGAGGACAGCTATTTAAAGCTCCATCTGTTGGGCAACAAACTGAGTGTCCCCCTTCAATTTTGCTTAATTCTAGGTTACTAATTACTTCTTTCTTTAACGTTAATTCTTTCAATGACTTTTTCATAATCGTATTTGGTTTAATAAAGACCTACTCTATTTAAAGGTTTTCGGTTTTCCCTTATATTAGAATTAAACACATTATTATTTTAATTCTAACTTGAAAATACCTAACTAACAGTTATTTACAAAATAGTATTACCCTATATTCTTTAAAATAGGGTATAAAAAAACGCTATCAAAAATTGATAACGTTAGGTATTTAGCGCACTACATTCTATGGAATATCCATTGTAGGACCACAAGACATATCTGAAAATCCATCTTCACCTCCGTGACAATGACTCGTAGGAATACAATCTCCTCCATGAATATGGTTCATCTTGTTTACTTGTATTCTAGCAATCGTAAGTTTATTAAGGCTTATTGCTTTCTTCAGTTGTTTTTTCATGTAAACACTTTTTAAAAAAAATTAATACTATTTATAGGCCAAAAACTATATAAATATTGATTTTTGGCAATCCCTAAATGTAATTGCATTCCTTGTAGAAACATAATACACAACCCCTAAATTGTTTAAAATAGGGTTCTATAATTTTAGATAAATAACTGATAATCTACACACTTAAATTTCTTCTATACGCTTTATATAATACGATGGATTAATCCCTGTTTTGGACTTAAAGTGCTTTGCAAACGAGTAATCACTTTTATAACCTAGCTCTGTAGCAATAGACTTTATAGAAAAAGATCGGAACTTCTTATCACTTTTGATACGGTTGACCGCATAATCTATACGGAGGTTATTAATATAATCGTTATAGGTAACTCCTTTGTGTGTGTTTATGATTTTAGATAAATAAGTCGCATTTGTTTTTACTTTTTTTGCCATAGATCGCAAGCTACAATCTGTATTTAAAAAGAACTCTTGCCGTTCCAGGCGTTTAAGACCTTTAAGAATCTCTGTTACTTTTTGATCATCAATAATAACTTCACGAGTTGGTTCTTTATGTTTTGATTGTTCTTCTGAAGATTTTTCAAGTTGGTTTATTTTTTTTAGAAGTTTGTCAAAGGATTCCTTATTGCTTTGCTGCTTTTTTTTATATCTATATAATATAAAAACACAAACTCCTGAGACTGCTACAAAAAGGATAAAAAAGTAAATAGCAGTTCTCTTTTCCTTTGCTTTTTGGTCTTCAAGCGTTTCTATTTGTTTCCCTAAAATACTGGTATCTTTTTCATAAATAGTATTGACAACTTCATCTTTGCGTTCTTGGTATTTCTTATACAACTCTCCGTATTTACGATACCAGTCTGAAGAGTTCTTATCATCACCCAACTCTCCATACGAAAAAGCCATTAACTCATAAGCATCTACCAAACGTGTATAATTTTTACGTTCATCAGTATCCGTAATATCTGTGATTTGTTGTAATTGATTGATTGCCTTTTCATATTCTTTTTGAGCAGCATAACAACTTGCTAGATAATAATTGATATTAATACTAAAAGTTTTACTTTTTATAGTACTCTCTTTAAAAATTCGATCTGCGGTTTTTAAATATTGTATTGACTGCTCATAATCTTGTTTATAAAAATAAACAGCGCCTTTTTTTGTATACAAATCTATCAGCCCATCCTTATATCCTAACGTATTACTTATAGAAAGTCCTTGATCTACGTATTTTAAAACAGTATCATAGTGTTGTAAATCTAAATGCACTTCTGAGACTATCGTCAACAAATTAACATGATCACGTTGATTATTATATTCTGTGTAAGGTATAATAGCAAGTGCCTTATTACACGCTTCTAGCGCTTGATCAAATTGCTTCATTCTACGTCTAATGATGGCAATATTTGGATGTATAATAACAGCTCTATGATCAACATCTCCTTGCTTTTGAGTAATCTCTAATACTTTATAATAAGCATCCAAAGCTTCTTGGTTATGCCAAGCGATCAATTCTGAATTACCTAATAAGGTGTATATTCTAATAAGCTTTTGAGTATCCTTGGCTGATTCAGCATAAGCAATCCCTTTTTTTAAGTAATAAGTGCATAGCTCATAATTGTCTTGTGCTAAGAATACACGACCTAGTTCTATATAAAATGCTGCTTTTTCTATATCAGTACCTGACCTTCTAAGCAACTCTTGTTCGTAGACTTTATGATCTTTGACAGCAGTCTCTACAATTTCATGAATAAGCTCTGTATTGGTTTTCTTTTTTAAATTAGATATGCCTGACCCTTGTGCAAACGCAGTATATCCTGAGCTCAATACTAAAACAATAAGTGTACATAAGCTACCTAGATAGCTTTTATGTATCAGGGGGAAGTTGATCATAAAACTTTTAAGTCGGTTGAGAGACCTAAAAATAAGGATTCCTTTTAAGATATTCCTCTGAAACAAAGGGAATAACTAATTTTATTTGAGGAATATATGCTTTCGCGAAAGCGTATATTACATATCATCAAGTAAAGCACCTAAAAAATAAATAATATCCGAATGCTCATACATGTTTGGATACTCATATCCATTTACGAATAGTGTTGGCGTATAATTAATATTATTTTTTTGGCAATACGCATGTTGGTTTTTATACACGCTTTCAATACTTGTTGGATCGTAATGAGATGTGTGTTTTTCATTCCAGATAGTCTCATCTTTTACAGAAAACCATGAAGACATTGCGTTTAAAAAAGGAGCTTCGCCTTTGTTGAAATATATAGCTAATAAATTTTTAAAAAAAGTATTTGTTTCTTCACTGCTCAATGAAGCTTCTGATCTTTTTATGATAAGATCTATCCTTATGTCTTTATCATACGTATCTAAGATATTCTCAATTGCTTTAAACATCGTTTCACAAGGGCCACAATAAGGGCTTATAATTGCTGTCAAAACGAGACGTGCATTTTTGTCGCCTAGCTGTATTTCGCTAGTATACTCATCAATAGGTGGATTTGCGAACAATGTATTTTTAAATAATTTATAATTACGAACCAACCTGTTAGTTATCACCTGTGATTCTGTTAACTTTTTTTTAGTAGTTAGTAAATTCTTTAAGAAATACCATCCTATACAAGAGACTAAAGCACTTATGAATAGAAAAGGAATAAGTGATAGAGAAATTTGAAAAATAGATATTGAAAAATGGATATATAACAGCTCTATTATTAAAATACTACTAATTGTCAAACATAAGGGACACCAGTTTTTACTAATAAATTTTTGATGGTAAATCGAGTATAAAATAACTGGAATAGTAGAAAACCCTATTATATAAAAGAAAGAAAAGAGCTCTTGAGTATTGCCTGTTAAAATTATTAATAGAGAACTTATTAATTGAAATGAGAAAAAAACAAAACATACATCACTTAGCTTTATTCCTTTAAAAGATGTCTTATTTACAACTTTTTGGCAACTCCTTGTACTACCTGTTTCACAAAACTTATTTAATATTTGATTATCAATTGAAAATAGGTCTTTCAAAATAAGCATGGAAGCTAGTAAGCCTAAAATAGGTAATATAAAAAAAGGAAGAAATTTAAGGTCCGTAATTGTAGTGGATAGTACAATGTAAAATGAACATAATAGAAGTATCGATAAAGGAATTTTAAGATCAAATCCCTTATTAGAATTACGTTCTTTTAAAATAGGCTGATCTAATAAAAGAATAAACCCTGTCCATCTAACTTTTAAATTATTTAATGTTAATGTTTCCTTTTGAGTTTCATCAATAATAACAAACGAGTTTTCTTTTTTTTTAATTAAAAAGGGATGCTCTTCTCCATTAGCTTTTTTAAGAACAGATACAAAACAATCTGGAAGCAACATTATTTGTTCAAAAGATAATTTGAATATTTTATTAGGAACTTTAAAAAAAGTAAGTGTTTCTACAACAGACAAAAGCGATGGGAAATGAGGATTAGATTGGACTTGAAATGAAAACTCCTTTTCATCATAGTGGATATCTTCATTTTTAAGATAATCGTATATATATTTTAATGCTAAGCTCATAGGTATCTTTTTAAAAAAGCTGAAAACCAAATTCTATAGTACAAAACTAGAGCAAGCATGTACCTCGCTCTAGTTGAATAGCCTATTAACAATGCTCTAATTTAGCCCCTTCCTCACAATAATGTTCATGATCTGGCACACAAACACTACAACTAGAAGGATGGGCAATCCAGCAACACCTTGCAGTTCCGTGCATCGTAGCTCTTCCTCCAGAGAGTGATTTTAACTCTTCTCTGCTTAGTTCGTTTTGAACATTTTTAAAACTTATTTTCATAATAAAATAATTAATTAAATAGTACCTACTCTATGAAATGCTTTTCGGTTTCCGCATAAAATTTCGTTGAATGAACCGTCTATTATATCCGTAGTTTTGATAATGACGATCAATCCAAAGTTTATTCTTTTTTTATGCTCACACAAAAATATAAGATCGAAATTCAGTGAATTTGAAGTCGAAATTCAGTGAATTTGAAGAAGGATAAACCGTTCATTTTAAAAAAATTAAACTCTTAATGAATATGGAGTTTTACATGTAGAAGAAAAACGAACTTTGATAAAAGGAATGAATTTGCTTAAATTTAAATTGATTACTTTCAGTAAAATTCTATTTATAATGAACTCCTCCTTAAAAGTTATAAAAAGACAACTTACTATCCTGTGTTTTTTTTGTTTAACGACCATTACTGTAGCCCAAGAGAAAAATAGTTTTGTAATTCCAGACTCATTAGCAGATAAAACGTATGAATATCTATTTGGCCGTTTACGTAAAAATTATAAAGACACCCTCTCCTCTCTCATATACCTGAATAGTGCACTTACAAAAGCAACCATTGAAAATAATAAACAAATAAAGGCAATATCATATAATACCCTTTCTGCTTTTGAGAAAGATAAAGGGAAAAAACTTAAACTTATAGAGAGTGCAATTTTAGAAGGAGAAGGTATTGAAGATGTTGAACTTATTCCTGTTTATCTTAATATAGGATATGTATACAGTAATTATTATGAGTATGAAAAAGCGTTAACCTACTATATAAAAGCACTACAATTTTCTGAAAAATTTGATATTGAGGTGTATACATATATTTTGTATACTAATATTGCCAAAGTAAAAGAGAGTATAGGTAAACACGATGAAGCATTAGCTCTTTATAAAAAATCTTTAAATTATGGTAATAAAAAACACCCTAATGACACTATCAAAAAAATTATAAATATTATAAACGTTTCCGAATCACTTCGTAATAACAAAAAATATGATTCTGCCTCTTATTATTACAATTCGATAATAAAAATAGCGTATCAAAAATTTCCTAATTACGGTAAAATTCTAACTATTAACGAAGGAATTAATACCTTCTTTAAAAAAGAATATGTCGAATCTGAAAGACTTTTAATAAACGGGTCATCTACATTAGAAATATATCCAGAAAATCAATCCTACTATATCTTGTCACAAATATATCTTGGAAAGATACAACAGCTCCAATATGACGATATTGAAAAAGCAAAATCCTACTATTTAAAAGTAGATTCTATCCTTGACAAAACACAGCTTATCATACCAGAAGCTAGTATTGGTTACGATTTCCTTAAAACATATTATAAAAACAAAGAAGATTTTAAAAACCAACTTGACATTACTAATAAGTATTTAAAATTAAAAACAATCATTTCCTCAAGAAATTTAAAAACAACAGATTTGTTATTTGCAGATTTTGATAAACCACAATTATTAAAAAACAAACAAGAGTTAATAGATAAACTAGAAAATAAAACCAGCCTAACCACTGCGTATGCTAGTCTATTTATTTTTGTGCTAATACTCATATTTATTATTCAATACATCAGATATAAAAAACAAATAAAAATATACAATTCAATCATAAAAAACCTTAACAATGAAGCAGCTATAGATACAGCTCGCTCAAAAAAAACAATTCCATCTACACCTATTCAAAAACTAAATATTGATGAGGAAGTTATTGACTATGTATTAAAAAAATTAAAGAATTTTGAATCAAAGAATGAGTTTTTAAAAACAGAGATTAACGTGCATTTATTAGCAAAAAAATGTAACACAAACACAAAATACCTCTCTAAAATCATTAACACCCACAAGGGTAAGTCATTCATTAACTATATAAATGACCTTAGAATTATTTATATTTTAAAAGAATTAAAAGAAAACCCAAAACTAGAACGATATACGATAAAAAGTATTAGTGAAGAAGCTGGTTTTAACACCGCCGAATCCTTCGCCACTGCTTTTAAAAAGAAAACAGGTATAAGACCTTCTTTTTATTTGAAGAAACTAAAAAATGACCCTACTATTGATCAACAGTCTTAAAATTTAAAAAAATTGGATACAAATAACTACTATAGTAGTATATAATTCGCATTAACCATAAATAAACTAAAAGTGAAATCATTATGAAAAAATCAAAAAGAAAACTAAGTCTAAACAAACTTGTCATATCAAAATTAAATAGCTCAACTCTTATCAATGGAGGGGCTCATAAAATTGATATACCAGCTAACACTAATTCTGACCGTAATGACTGCCCAACAGGGACACTTACTTGCGAAACCTATTACTTTAGCTGTAAGTCTTGTCTTTCTTGTGATACCAATTTCCACACTGAAAATAATTGCTAATAGTAATTAATTACTCTACAATAACAAAAACATATTTGTATGCAGAAAGAGTTCGCTTTCGCGAAAGCGTATCAAGCATATATTAAAAAGGCGGGCTAATCCTAGCCCGCCAAACAAATTAAAAACTTTAATTTTTTTTAAAGCTTTATAATAGAAAGATATTATTTGGATTTAAATATCCTCTATATAAGGTACATCTGTGTAACAAGAGGTACCATTCCAAGCACATCTTGGGTCAGCAAGACACTGATACCTTTGGGTATGAAAACTACAAGAATTAGGTCTTACTCCAGAAAACCCTCCATTAATTTCTTTTTGCTCTGCGCTACTTAAAGCTTTTCCAAGGTTTAACATTTTGTTTTTCATAAATTAAATTTTATAGATTATTATTTGTGAACATTTTAAGACACTCACAGCTATGTCTCATTAAAAAATTTAATCAAATAAATCTGGTTAACCACCAAACGATAGCATCAAACTTAAATGTTAGATTTAAACACCGTTTATTCTTATAATATGTAAGTGTTGAACAAGTCAAATATGAAAGATTTTTTCAACAAGGAAAAGGAAAGGTATTCGAGATTCTAAGAATTCAAAGTCGTAATTCTAAGAATTGAAAAAAGAAGATAAAAATATAACTGACTTACTGTTAGTGCATTATAACGCCTTTGTAACATCTTCTAGAAATAGTGTACATATATACTTTACTTATTGTGAAAACACTAACAGACTCTATTAAATAAATTACTTATTTTTCAAAAAACACTAATTAATGATTTATTTATTGACGCAGAGGTCACTTTACTTGTACATATTTTTTATAGTGTTTATCTCGCAAAATATCTTTGCTCAAGAAAAAAAATTTGTAATTCCAGATTCTTTAAAAGATAAAAGCTATCAATTTTTATTTGATAAAGCTCAACAAAATCTAAAGGATACGATCACTGCAAGAGTCTATCTACATACATTTTTAGCTAAAGCTATCCATGAAAATAATAGCCTAAGAAAAATAAATGGACATACTTTTCTTTCATATCTAAGCGATGATAAAGACAAGAAACTATATCACGTTAAAAAAGCACTCCTAGAAGAAAAAAATGTAGAAGAAAAAGAAATGTATTCTACATATACCTATGCAGGTACCGTTTATGATGGCTTTTTTGATTATGAGTTGGCACTCAAAAATTATATCAAAGCATTAAAAATAGCCGAAAAGTATAACGATAAGAACGAGGAATATATTCTATTTAACAATATTGCTAAAATAAAAGAGAGTATAGGAAAACATGAAGAGGCATTAACTTTATACAAAAAATGTTTTGCTTATGAAGTCCTGAAAAATGATACCATTGGACAAATAAGCACTACACTGAGCCTTGCAAGGTCTATGCGCTATAATAAGAAACACGATTCTGCAACGTATTATTACAATACTATTATAGACAGAGCAAATAGAGACCGCCCTCTTTATGGAGATATTATAACTATAAATGAAGGGATTAACCTTTTCTATAAAAACAATTATCCCGACTCAGAAAAACTAATAAAAAAAGGATCTTCACAAATAGATATTACTATTGAGAGTCAAGGATATTATATCCTAGCCCAATTATATCTAGGAAAAATACAGATAGCAGCATACAGCAATAATGAAACAGCAAAAAAATACTTCATAAAGGTTGATTCATTAGTATCTGAACAAAATGCTATTATACCTAGTACAATAGATGCCTATGAATTTCTTATTAATTATTATGAAGAAAAAGGAGATTTAAAAAAACAACTCGATATTATTAATAAGTTATATCAAATCAGAACAACCATTTCTAGTCGAAAAATAAACACTATTGATATGCTTTACTCTGATTTTGATACTCCTCAACTGCTAAAAAGTAAAGAAAATATTATCAAAAAACTGGAACTTGAAACAACAACGCTTACTACAAGATCTATTTATTTGATCATCTTTATATTATTCCTAATCATATTATTCTTACTACAATTTAGTAACTATAAAAAACAAAAAAATCGATTCAATAAAATTGTTTTAGAACTGGATAACCAGAGCGCAAAAATAATTTCAAAGCCTAATTCGTCAATTAAAGAAAAGACATTACTAGATGGTGTGGATGAAGCTACTATTACTGGAGTAATAAATAAATTAAATCAATTTGAAGGAAAAAAAGGATTTCTGCAAAAAGATATTACACTAACAATTTTGGCAAAAAAGTGTGCTACTAACACAAAATATCTTCCCAAAATTATTAGTGCTTATAAAGGTAAGTCCTTTGTAAATTATATAAATCATCTTAGAATTGATTACATTTTGAAAGAGTTAAAAGAGAATGCTCAGTTAAAAAAATACACCATCAAAACCATAAGTGAAGAAGCAGGTTTTAATACGCCAGAATCATTTGCAAGGGCATTTAAAAATAAAACGGGAATTAGACCCTCTTACTATATTAGAAGTCTTGAGAAAGTAGAAAAAATTAAGTCGTAATTCTAAGAATTTCGACTATTACATAACATACATTTACTATTCCAAGGCTTATAATACTTAGATTTATCAAAATTAATTTAATACAAGATATTATGAAAAAATCAAAAAAAGCCCTTGAACTCAATAAGCTAGTAATTTCAAAATTAGTAACAAATCCCGCCTATATCATGGGAGGTACAGATAATAGCTGCAATACTTGTGAAACGCTTAAATCTAAAAATCCATTTGATGGACAGCAATGTCCAGGACTATCCTCTAATTGTTTTACACATGATAAAAACTGCCCTAGTGCTGGTAATCAGGAAGGATGTTAATATATCTTTTTAAACTACAAGAGCAGATATCAATTTAATATCAAAATCCTAGTTAACAACTCTATAATAACTACAGACACCTTCCGTTGTAAAACTCGGAAGGTGTTTTTACTTTAGAGCACTTTTTGAAAGAGTTATTTTTTGCTTTCACGCCAGTGAAATTTATAGTAAACTACTCAAGTATGAAAGCAAAAACATAGAGAGCTCATTAAAGTAAAAGAGCTTATATTAGAATTATAATTGAGATTTCCACATAACGTGGGAATGAAAAATAGTTGCATACGCAGAAAATTATCATGAAGCAATACCACGACCTTATAAAACACGTACTCGAAAACGGAAATGAAAAAGGAGACCGTACAGGCACAGGAACCAAGAGTGTTTTTGGGTATCAAATGCGCTTTGACCTCGCTGAAGGCTTCCCAATGGTCACCACAAAAAAACTTCACTTAAAATCAATCATTCACGAACTCCTCTGGTTCCTTAATGGAGATACCAATATAAAATACCTGCAAGAAAATGGCGTACGTATCTGGAATGATTGGGCAGATGAAAATGGTGATTTAGGACCCGTATATGGTCACCAATGGCGCAGTTGGAATGGTGAAGAAATCGATCAAATCGCAGAGATTATTGAGACCCTCAAAACCAATCCAAACAGCAGACGTATGCTTGTAAGTGCCTGGAATCCGGGAGTACTTCCTGATACCTCAAAATCATTTTCTGAAAATGTAGCCAATGGGAAAGCAGCACTACCACCATGCCACGCCTTTTTTCAGTTTTATGTAGCCGATGGAAAACTGAGTTGCCAACTCTATCAACGCTCTGCCGATATCTTTTTAGGCGTTCCTTTTAATATCGCTAGTTATGCCCTACTTACGATGATGATGGCACAAGTGTGTGGGTATGAAGCAGGAGATTTTATACACACCTTTGGTGATGCTCATATTTACAGTAATCACTTTGAGCAAGTGGAGCTACAATTGTCTAGAGAATTGCGTACTTTGCCCACTTTAAAAATAAATCCTGAGGTAAAAGACATTTTTGGCTTCAAATTTGATGACTTCACTCTGGAAAACTACAATCCGCATCCACATATTAAGGGAGCGGTCGCAGTATAAGAAAATAATAAACTAAAAAGCAACCCAAAAAATGAAGAAAGTAACCCTAATTCTTTTTCTATTAGCAAGTGCTGTTTCCTTTGCACAAGAAGGTGTATCTATGAAACGTACCACCACACTTACTATTAATGAAGTACCACCTACATGGCCAGGATGCGATGGCTCTATCAATCAAAAGAATAATTGCTTCAGACAAAAATTAGCAAATCACGTGATACGCGGTTTTAAATTTCCAGCAGGACATAAAAGCGGAACTCGTGTAGTGGTAGATATGGTTATAAACACAGAAGGACGCCCAGAAATTAAAAGTATGGAAGGTGGCTCTAAAGATTTACAAGCAGAGATCAAACGTAAAATTATGTCTATGCCCGATGTAAAACCTGGACACTCTGGAGGAACGCCAGAAGTACGTAAATACAAACTTCCGTTTACATTTTAAAAATACTATGTATTTGTTGCCTCTTTCTTTTTTTCAACAAATACCCTCTTTAAAAAATATCAGTCAATATGAGTTCGCTTTCGCGAAAGCGTATAACTTATAAAAGTGACCCATAGTAAGGTCACTTTTATTTTTTGACTTAAATGATCATATTCATACTCCAAAAGACTTTTAACGATGTCTTAACGTGTGTCCGCTTTCGCGAAAGCGTATAAAATTAGTAACTTTGAGAGTGACCCATATACGGTCACTCTTTTGCTATGATCACAACTCAAACACTACTCGATTTCTTTAAAGAAACGCGAGCCCATACAGAAACCATTTGTGCTCCACTACAAACGGAAGATTATGTCGTACAACCCATTGTAGACGTATCACCTCCTAAATGGCACTTAGGACATACCACTTGGTTTTTTGAAGAATTTATACTAAAACATCACAAATCTGGATACACTCTTTTTAGTGATGACTTTGCTTTTGTATTTAATAGTTATTATGAAAGTATCGGAAAACGTGTCGTTCGCACAGACCGAGGAAATCTCTCAAGACCTACCGTTGCACAAGTATATGCCTACCGTAACTATGTAACAGAAGCCTTAGTAGAACTTCTCGAAGTAGGGATCAATGAAGAAATTACAAAACTGCTCACTATTGGAATCCATCACGAAAAACAACATCAAGAACTCCTACTTACCGATATTAAATACATATTAGGAAATAATCCTTTAATGCCTACGTATGATAACGCATTCTCAGAAGGCACTATAGAATCTCAGTCTCAAGAATGGATCACGATTACAGAAGGTGTTTATGAGATAGGATATCAAGGCACTGATTTTTGTTACGATAATGAACTAGGAAGACACAAAGTCTATCTCCACGATTTTCAAATCTCCAATAAATTAGTCACCAATGAAGAGTTTATTGCTTTTATAGAAGCTGGCGGCTATCAAGAAACTTTAATGTGGCATGCTGAAGGTTGGGATTGGGTACAAACACAAAAAATTACAGCACCTTTATATTGGCATCGCATCAATAATGAATGGCATCACTATACCTTTAAAGGATTGCAAAAAATAGACCCTAAAGCACCTTTATCTCATATCTCCTATTATGAAGCTTTTGCTTTTGCACAATGGAAAGAAATGAGACTCCCCACGGAGTTTGAATGGGAAGCAGCACAAGCGCATTTTAATTGGGGACAACGTTGGGAATGGACAGAAAGTGCCTATCTCCCGTATCCTGGATATACAAAAGCGCCTGGTGCACTAGGAGAATACAATGGCAAATTTATGGTCAATCAGAAAGTACTACGAGGAGGATCTGTAACCACATCAAACAATCACACACGCGCTACGTATCGCAATTTCTTTCAGACAGGAGTGCGCTGGCAATTTACAGGACTACGTCTTGTCAAATAACTGAAAGATTCAATTACTAATTACGACCACTATTACATGACTACAAAAACAACACAATATATCTCTACATTTGAAAAAGATGTTACAAAAGGACTCTCTTCATTTCCTAAATCATTGTCATCAAAATACTTTTATGACAAAAAAGGAGATAAGCTTTTTCAGGATATTATGGCAATGCCTACCTACTATCTCACCGATAGCGAATACGAGATTATCGCTTCTCAAAAAGAAGATATCAGCGTTGCGTTTCAAGCAAAAAGCGGATTTGATCTTATCGAATTAGGCGCCGGAGACGGAAAAAAAACCAAAGTATTATTAAAATACCTCTCTGAAAAAGGAATTGACTATTCATACCTCCCTATTGATATCAGTCAAAATGTATTAGACGGCTTAAAAGAAAGTGTCCAACAAGAGATTCCTAACATAGATATTAAACCTCAACAGGGTACTTATTTTGAAGTTTTAGATGATCTCGCCTCTTACAAGGCTCGCAAAAAAGTAATCCTATTTTTAGGTTCCAACATAGGGAATTTATTACATCCTCAAGCTATTGACTTTTTAGCACATATTCAAGAAGGGATGAATACGGACGACTTACTTTTTATGGGATTTGATCAAAAGAAAAATCCACAAACTATTCTGGACGCCTATAACGATAAAGAAGGAATTACCGCTGCTTTTAACAAAAATGTATTACACAGAATTAATAATGAGTTGAATGCCAATTTTGATGTAGATCAATTTTTACATTGGGAAGTATATGATCCAGAAACGGGGACTGCAAAAAGCTATTTAGTAAGCAAAAAAGAACAACTCGTAAAGATTGACAAATTACAACTAGAGGTTCCTTTTAATGCATGGGAAACTATTCATACAGAAATTAGCCAAAAATACGATGACAACATTGTGAGCTGGCTAGCAAGTGAATCAGGATTACAGATAGTAAATCAATTTACTGATAGTAAAGGATATTATAAAAACTATATTTTTAAAAAGAAATAGTACGCTTTCGCGAAATGGTTCTCTGAGCCTTTCGAAATAGCAGAAAAAAAGTACACGCTTTACAATAAATCTAAAAATACTAATCGCGATAGGCAGCTAAAATCCCTACCTCCGCAGAAATAAATAAATACTATGAAAGCTATTTGGAATGATACTGTAATTGCAGAAAGTACGGACACTGTAGTGATAGAAGGAAATCATTATTTCCCACACGAAAGCATCAAAAAAGAATTTTATAAACCAAGTGAGACGCATTCTGTTTGCCCTTGGAAAGGAAAAGCACATTACTATACATTAGACGTAAACGGAAAGCAAAATGCAGATGCTGCTTGGTTTTATCCTGAAGTGAGCGAGCTCGCCAAAGGGATTAAAAATCGTGTTGCCTTTTGGAAAGGGGTTGATGTAGTAGCGTCATAAAGCACTGTCCGTTAGAGCGCAGTCGAGAACTATTTCGGTTTGTATAACCTTTAACTACAGCTTAATAAAGGTATAACGTTTTGTATAAAATATGTTTTAACGCATTTTTACACCTTGTTTTGTGACTTTTCTCTAATTATATTTTCTGAGGTAATTTTGTTTTAATTTCTATATTACGTTTGTCTAACAAACTCCAATTCAAGACACTATCTTTTTGAAGTGAGTCTAGCCTTTTGAATTTGTTCATAGGCGATTCATCCGTAATTCTCATTATTTGATGTCCATATTTTTCAATACGGTCATTATAAGAAACTAAATGACCATAAATATAACGCTTCGATACCTTTTTGAAAATGGATTTCAGACCCGTATTTTTTGTATGTAAATTAACTGATAAATCATACATGAAATTTTCAATCCAGTCAATTTCTAAGGTAAGGGTTCCTTCTTTGATATCTCTTTCCGCTTTTAGATAATATGATGTGTCAGCGTACTCCCTTTTACGTTCTTTAATTATTTTCCATTTCATAATGGATTTTTAATTTATAGTATGAATTAATTGGATTCAATCTCTATATCATATCTGCGCATTATTCTTTAGTTATTGCACATAACGTGTTTGTGTATAATTAGTTGCTTGTTTTATGCACTAAAATTAGCAAATAATTCACAGATAGAAAGTCCGCGAGGGCTTTCGTAAATTGGCTAAAACCAAGCAATTAATTATACACGGTGTGTGTGCCCAGCATGGGCATCTTTTATTTATCGAAAGATAAATAATTCATTTAGAGGGTACAAGTCCCTTATGGGCAGGGGTACTCCTTCGGCTATCGCTCAGGACAGGCTCTTTGAACCATTAGTAAGCTGCAAGGTTGCTATTCGTGAGGATAGGACTGAAGAGGGCAGAGCGTTAAAAAAATGTCTTGTAGACATTTTTAGCGTATGAGCCAGCAGGCGGGAGGGCAAATACAAAACTCGGTACTTGACTCTTCGACTTCGCTATTAGTTTAGCTTTCTATATTTACAAGAAGTTTAATCATATTAAATTTCTGAATAACCAGAAGGAAAAGGTGAACTATTTCGACTCTTAGACATTATGGTCTATGCTGAGCATCAGTCCTTTCCCTTCTTAGGTTTTGGTACCATTTAGAATGTTAAGCTTGTAGGCTTATTAATAGCGTTAGTACACAGACCTATTGGTTATTCAGGTTTTTAATAGCTAATCCAAAGTTATGAAAAATTTAGTTTTAGGTATTGACATTTCAAAAGACACACTAGATTATTGTATTTTGAATAGTCAAAGTATTCAGGTAGAATCAAGAGGGATCATTGATAATACCAAGAAAAGCATTGATCAATGGCTTAAGAAATTTGATGAACATGCCATATTTGCCTTAGAACACACAGGGCATTATGGTGCAATTTTGATAGATTGTCTAAGTAGAAATAATTTTCAGTTCTATGTTATTAATCCTTTAGAACTCAAAAAATCTCTTGGAATTCAACGTGGCAAAACTGACACTAAGGATGCTTACCGCATTGCAGAGTATAGCATTACTAACAAGCATAAGCTGGCTCCTTACCAGTTGCCATCAAAAAAATTGAGTACGCTTAAAGCGCTCGTTACAGCTAGAGAACGTTATGTGAAAATATCTGTTCAAATTCAAAACAGTTTGAAAGCTAATGAAATACTTAACAAGTCGGTTGATGTAAAAATGCTGATCAGGGAAGAAAGCAAACAATATAAATCCATTGAGAAAAGTATCAAAAACATTGAAGCCCAGATGCAGGAATTGATCAATCAAGACGAGAACCTAAAGGACAGCTACAAGAAGATCACAAAGGTAATTGGTGTGGGCCCAGTAATTGCTATAAAATGCATCGTTGAGACAGAGAACTTCATTAAGTTTAGCAACGCTAGAAAATTCAGCTGTCACTGCGGCCTTGCTCCTTTTCCTTACCAATCGGGAAGTAGTGTAAAGGGAAGAACCAAAACTCATTATTTAAGGGATAAATCATTGAAGGCAATGCTGACAAAAGGAGCTATCAGTGCCATACAACACGACCCCCAGATCAAGGCCTATTACAAAAGAAAAATTGAAGAGGGAAAACATCACATGAATGTAAAGAATGCTGTTGCCAACAAAATTGTGCTAAGGATTTTTGCCGTTGCAAAAAGAGAAGAACCTTTTGTGAAATTAGCTGCTTAAAAATTTGTTTTTATCTTAGAATGCTCAGGGTAAACCAAGCAGGAACTGTATACGAGGCTGTAAGATTGGATAAGTAAGCACATCATTGCAACGTCCGAAACACTTTTTTAAGTGAATACCGAAACAGTAGATTTGGCAGGGATCGAGAGAAAGAAGATGTTCTTACCTGGGGAGGTCTCCAAAGTTACGCGTAACTATATGGAGAAGTCAGCAGAAGTCATAGTACTCACAGGAAATGAGTTGCAGTAAAACTGCATAGGTCTCACAAGTGAGGAAGGACTGAAAGTAATCCTTTCTGAAATGCCGAATGGAGCATTTGTTTTCGTTATTGGGTGATCGATTCCCTAGAAAATGTGTAGCCATTTGATAAATTAGGAAATAGTTTCGATTGGTGTAAAGAGCGATTGAAAAGATGGATTGCTAACCGCCGTATACGAGACCCGTATGTACGGTGGTGTGAGACCTGCCTGCCGGCAGGCAGGGGCGCACTCCGTTCCTAATTAGGGGCGGAGCCGTCTACTCGATTGTACACTGGCTTTTTTTCATTCAGTTTGTCAATCAGCGTTGGCGTGAAAGCTCTTTTAAATTTGCGAGGCACGAGCAAACTTTAAATGTGCTTGAACTTGCGTTGGTTTTATTCTAAATATTTTTTCAATATGGTTTCTTTCTGTATTGGAATTTCAGCTATTTGTTTTTCAAATTCCGTAATTTCTTTCTCTAACTTTTCTATTTCAATATCCACTTTTTCCTGTTCTGTCATTGTAGGAAGTGGGATTTTAATTCCTTCGATTCTATCTATTGAAGCTCTTTTTGTTCTTGAAAACCCAATTTGTTGTCCTTCTTTGTCTAAACAATATGCAATATATCTAGCTTTCGCAATTGGTTGTTTAATTCTTAAATAACCACAATGGTCGGTTGGGTAAAATGGTTTATTCGCAGGAATTACATTTACCATCCAATCACCATCTATTCCCCAAACTACCGAAGAAGTTGAAAAATCGGTTAAAAATTCTTTATCTATAAATCCAAAAGGTTGAAAAACATTAGCACTATAAACGGGATATTTACCTTGATTACTTATTTCACTTTTTAAAACTCTTTTTCCAATTTTAGTTTCAAAAATATCTGTGTCACTTAATCGTACAGACTTAGTCGATTTATTAAGCAAAGTTTCTAAAGAATTATTAATGTGTTCTTTATGCCTTAGTATTTTATTTTGCAAATCTTGCTCTTGCTTTTCTAAAACCTCAATTTCATCAACTATTTTTTGTTGAATATTTAACGGTGGAAGTGGTATTTTAAAATTAAGTAAATCTGTTTTAGATAAATTAAATTGAACACTTCCAAAACCTAAGTTTCTAAGTTGAGTTCTGCTAATTTCAGATTTTAAAATACTATTTAGATAGCTAGGGATAATTTTATCAAGTTTGAAATTAATAAACTTACCAACCCTTTGGTTCAAAAGAAAAGTAGTTTTGCTTGTGTTTTTAAAAATAGTGGGAATTGCAAGTAGATTTAAATCACTATTCATATCAGTCATTGCAATAACAATATCTCCGTCTTTTAAAATGAAATCTTTGTACTTTTCTGAAAAGTTATCAGGTAAAAAAGTTTTTTTATAATCTAAATCTAATACTCCTTTTAGTCTAATATTTGCTTGTCTAAAATTCAAAACGTTTGAACTTTCAACATAATCAGCACTTTTGAAAGCAAAACCATTTTGAAGATTAACAAATTCTTTGAGTGGGAACACATTCCACTTAGTCTGAAGTTTTACTTTTTTTTTTACCGTAAGCGAAATATTTTGTTCAAAATCTGCTCGGTCAAATGTTAGCATATCAATTAAGTTTTGATAGCTCACACTTTTTTGAAGCGTTTCGGGAATTTCTAAATCGAACTTACTTTCTGTAAATGCTCTATAAATATAGGTGCTAGCTTTATTTTCGTTAGTGAAACTTTTCATATCATAAAGCCGTGTGCATTCATCAATGGTTTTGCTACGCTTTATTGGGTGCATACCTTCATTTCCTCTGCGATTACTAAAATCATAACCTAGAAACTGTTTTTCTTTTGCTTTTTGTCCTGTTTTAACTAAAACAACTTTTTGATTATATGTTAGAATAAAATAAAGTAATTTGTCTTTTTCTATTTCTAGTATTTTACTCCATCTATTTTCTTCGCTCTTGGCTTTTATCTTTTTGTTGTACTCATTATATATTTCGTGTTGCTTTATAGCTTCATTCGGTTTTTTGTTCAATAAAGTTTTATAGTCTTGAAAAGAAATGTTTTCCCAAACGTGAGATACATATTTATCTATTGGTTTTTCAATACCGTTTATGGTAATGTCTTTAAGATTAGTAAAGAATGTAGCTAAAGATTTTTCTACTTGTTCAGCAATTGTATCTTCTCTACGTTTTAAAAATAAAGTAACTGTATTTGTGCCAGTTGCCATAAAAGTACCAGAGCCTAGTTCTGTAATGGCTATAATATCAAAAGCTTTTAAAATAATCTCTCTTGCTTGTGAATACAAACCCGAATTACTTAAAATAGAACTTGGTAATATTATAGCTGCAATTCCGTCTGTTTTTAGTAATTGTTTAGTTCGTTCAATAAACAAACATTCTATTTCAGAACTTCTATCGCTTAGGCTGTCAAACAATTTAAAATCTTGATTAGCAGAAGCGTTTTTCAAATCACCTTTAAAAGAACTTACAGAATATGGCGGATTAGAAACAATAAACGAAAATTGAGGTTTTTCTGCATTTTTCTTTAAAAGCCCTCTGTAACTTTTGGAATGTTTAAAACTATCCAAACCATCTCCGTGAATAACTTGTGCTAAACCATCTCCGTAAAAATAACAACCAACTTTTGCAACTTTTACTAAACGATAATCTTTTTCTATACCATACACATATTTACTTGCCCAGTCGTATTTGTTAATTCTCCAAGCATTTACGTTTGTTTCGGCATCATCAGTTTCTAACTTTGAGGTATCAATGTCATTTTCAATAACACGTTGGTATTCTTCCATTACTTCGGTTAAGAAGTGACCACTACCAACACTATAATCAATTACAGCAGGAAGTTCTGGAATTGATTGGTTTAACTGTTTCTTTATGTATTGAGAAATAGGTAATGAGCGAACTATGAAACGTGTAATTGGTGGTGGCGTAAAAAACTGACCAGCTTCTTGTTTTAAACCAGTTGTTAAAAGACGTTCAAAGAAATCACTTAAATGTTGTTGTTTTCTAGGATAACGAATTTGAAACTTTTGAAGTAATTGAACTACTTCTTTTAATACTTTTTGATTATCCTCAAAAGTTTCTTCATCAAAAACATCTTTTATATCGTAAACCTTATTGAATAATAAAATATGTTTCTTTTTTTCTTCTAATTCTTTTTGAGTTTTATAACTAAACATATCATCCGAAATTCCTCTAACTTCTTTTTTCAAAAAGTCATACATCCCAGATTTGTATAGGTTTATAAGTCTGATTTGAAAATCAACTGCATTGTCTTTATGTTCTTTCCATTGAAAATCAAGTTCCTTGTCATCCCTCTTTTTTTCATCAAATATTTTAGCGAGAAAAAGATTAAAAATCTTATTAAATGCGTTTGGTTTGTCTGAAACAGAATGCTTTCTAAGAATAGATAAAAATTCGTGAAATATTTTTTTGCTATCTTCTTCGTTTAACGGTTTTAAATCCTTTTTGGTTAGTTTCTTACTTTCAAACAAATAAGGTTTTACCCAATCGTCAAATATTCCGTTGGTATTCGTTACTTTATTCCATCTATCATAAACATCTTCTACATTTCCAGCTTGTCTGTAATGTTCCTCAATTTTTATGATTTCATTTTTAAATTGAATTTTATTTTTGTCCAGTTTAGAAGCATATAGCATCAAAATATCAGCAGACTTGTCTTGTTGAAAATAGGTCATTAACTGACCGCCATTTGTTTCGGTTTTTTTAAACTCTTTTTCAAATTCTTTTCCCCAAGTCTTACATTCTATCATTAAATAGGCAGAGCCATCTTTACGAGTAACAAGAATATCTAGCCAACCACCGCTTGCTCCGTGTCCGACTGTGTATTTTTTTTCTAAGATTATATTTTCTGGTTTATAACCTTTTTCTAGTAATCTGTCTATACATTCTAAAACAACCCAATTTTCAGTTTGTGAAAAATTTTGAGTTGTTGTTCTTCCTCCAATTATTTTACTTCCGAAATCAAATTGTTGTTTTTCAAAATCAATTTCAATAGAATATCCGTTATAGTTTTTATGAAAAATTCCAGAAGTATTTTCTTTAGGTATAAATCCTAATACTTGTATGAGTTTTTTTGTATCCATCTCGATTAGAATTTTAATTTTCCTTGTTTTGCGTTTATTGCTTTGATATAAGTTGATTGGTCTTCTGCAACTTTAAAAATTTTATCAGAACATTTATATTCAAAAGCTTCTTTTGCAAATTTGTCTGCAAAATACAAGTCTTTAACTTGGTTGTAATCTAGTTCAAATAATTGGGCGAGTAATTTTAATTTGCCAACTGGAAACTTTTTATGGTCATTCTCAATTTTACTAACAGCAGGTGTATTAATTTTGACTTTCGCTCCGAATTCAGTCTGACTCCAGCCTTTTTCTTCTCGGTGAGTTTTTATGTAGTTTCCGAAACTTGCCATTAGTTTATTATACTTTTTATTGTTTTACCCAATTTTGGCAAAGTTATATATTCCTCAGTCTGTAAACAATTTTTTTGACATATAAAAATCATCTTTATAAAACTTATTATCAGCGTTGGGGTAAGGCAAGCTCTTTTTATTTTTTGAGGCACGAAAAAAATGAAATGTGCTTGACTGTGCGGCTGGATTCAGCTTGTGTACAACGTGTTTGGCTATGATTTCGGCGTGGATAAATCCGCAGGATTTGTCCGCATAGAAATCAGGTTTGTTAAAGTAATAAATTTTTCAAGATAGTTCATAAGCCACGCTGAATTATAGCCGTTGTTGAACTAAACCTCCCAAGGTCGGTAGCTTTTACAAAGTTATCCAAATAAACCTTACTTTAAGTATTCATTATTAAAATCACTATTATGAAAAAAGTAGTACCCTCATTGAACGTGCCTGTATTGAAGTATCTGGATTTAATAGCTCCTATTACAAACTTAAACGTCATTATGAACTAGCAGGCAAAAGCGATAGTACAGTTATAAACTACGGTCGTTGTTTGGCTCATATGGCATTACACTTTAAGTGTTGTCCTAGCGAATTAGATACTGAACAAGTACTTGACTATCCCCACGATGTTAAAAACAAACATAAAACCCCATCAGAGAGTTTCTTTAAACATACTGTTTATGGTCTTAGGTCGCTTTATAAGCTTTTGGGTATTGTAGACAAGCATATTAGTCTTCCTCAAATAGAACGTTCTAAAAAATTACCTGTTGTACTTTCTCAAGAGGCGATAAAACGTTTTCTCTCTACCCCTAAACTTCTCAAACACCGTTTGATTATTGGCTTGCTCTATGGTTGTGGATTACGACGGTTTGAACTCTTGAATATTGATATTCAGGATATTGATTTGTACAGAAAGATGCTTCACATCCGTCAAGGTAAAGATCGTAAAGATCGGTATGTTCCATTAGGTGTATTATTATGCAAGGGGCTTAAGATATACTTAGGAGTGGAGCAACCTAAGCGCTGGCTTTTTTATCGTAAAGATGGACAGGGAAATTTACTTCCTTATTCAGAGAGTGGCGTTCAATGGGTTATAAAGACGACAAGAAAACTTAGTAGTATCAATAAGGCAATCACTACCCATAGCCTTCGTCATAGTTATGCTACCCATTTATTGGAACAAGGCTTGGATATTGTTTCCCTTAAAGAGTTATTAGGTCACGCAGCTATCGAGACGACTATGATTTATCTTCATGTGAGTCAGTTGGGCAAAGAGAAGGCTTTTTCTCCATTAGATAGGATTTATGGTATAGATACACTCTCTTGAAGGCTAGGTATGATCTGGGTTTGCTATTAAGAGATCATTACCCTTACATAAACAAAGGATTCAATGCTTGGCAGTCTCGCACCCTTTTTGCGTTGAGTAGATGCAGGACAGCTGCGATGGGAGGACACATTGATCGATGTAATGACCTTACTTGTGGCAAATTACATTTGAGTTATAACTCTTGTCGTAACAGGCATTGTCCTAAATGTCAGGGGCATAAACGAGAGCAATGGATACAAGCTAGAGAATCAGATCTATTGCCTGTGGGGTATTATCATTTGGTCTTTACCTTACCTAGTGAGCTTCATCCTTTGGCTTTAAAGAAACCCAAGTTGGTGTACACTACTTTATTTAAGACTGCTTGGTCTGTGATTAAGAGTTTTGGAGCTAACCCAAGTTTTTTGGGAGCTACTCCTGGCATGATTGCTATACTGCATACTTGGGGTCAAAATCTAAGTTTACATCCCCATTTGCATTGTATTATAGCTTGTGGAGGAGTAGATACAGAAGGGAAGTGGAAAAATGCTAGAGGTAAGAACAATTTTTGTTTCCTGTCAAAGAACTTAGCAAGGTGTTTAGAGCCAGGTATGTGGCTACTCTGAGAAAGCAGGATATTAAAGATACATCTCTTTTTGACTCTTTGTTTTCTAAAGATTGGGTGGTGTATGCAAAGAAACCTTTTGGTAGTGCAAGTTCGGTGGTAGAATACTTGGGTAGATATACTCATAAAGTAGCTATTTCTAACCATCGCATTGTAAGAGTAGCAGAATCTCAAGTGTCTTTTAAGACTAAGAATTACAAAAAGGATGGTAAGCAAGAAATACTCACCCTAGAGGCCAATGAGTTTATTCGTCGTTTTGCCATGCATATCTTACCCAAAGGATTTGTACGCATACGACATTATGGATTTTTGAGTAGTACAGGCAAAGCAAAATATCTATGCTCCTTGAAAGATCAACTAGGTAAAGTGATGCTAAAAAAGAAAAAAGAATCCCTTCATTTAGTTTGCCCATCTTGTAAGAAAGGAAGGCTAGTTACGCTTTGTACTTTTGATAATAGAGGCCCTCCCAAACGATGGATAGAACAACTAGCCAAACAAAACAATGTACAAAAAACAAAACAAGCGTAAAAGACGTAAAGGGTAATCTATGTCCAAATTTCAGCAAACTAAAAACAAGTATATTAAAATGCTCTAAAGACCATCTAACAAACAGAACAGAGGAGCTAAAAGCACCTCATCGTATCGCATATCTTCCTAAAATAGGTGTCTACTCACCTATAAAATCACACCATATATCTCACGCAAAACCCATAGTAGCTGCATACGGTTTAGTCAACACTATCTTCAGACTTTGTGCTACGCACAGTCCGAAGACTTAGTTATTAGCAATAGTTATTTTCTCGGTATTTGATAATTCAGTAAGTCGTAGTAATATGCCCTCATTTCACTAGAACACTGGATTAATGAATACCTTGCGATGTTAGACGAATATTTTTCTATATTATTTTCAACAATTAGGTCGGAATTCAAATGTGAACTAAAAGCCAAAACGAATGTAATTCTCTTTTCAAAAAGGGATTTGAATTCATCTAATGTTAAATTGTCAATATTATGTTTTTTCTCAATTAAGCTATTGTATATTTTTTCGAGCAGAGGCTTTTTCTTTGTTCCTAAAGTTTCTCTTAAACGTCTTGCTGAAATTGTAATTTGATTTGTCAATTCACGTATTTTAGATTGAAATCCATATTTTACGTGAATTAAATAAATGTTATTGTTATCGTAATATAATATATCACATAATTCCAGTCCGTCTGCAATTATGGTGTCAATTACTATATAATTCTGCTTACTATTATACAATAAATTATAATCTCCTTCTCTGCGTATTAAATTCTTATCCCAAGGTTCCGATAATATATTCTTTGGTGCTTTGTAAGTTCTTAATACGTGTGATGTGTTGGTTTTTAAATCTTCTACAAATGTATCTTGAAGTCTATACCATTTTGTGTCTACTAGAAAAATTGGTGTTCCATCGTATGGAAATTCTGTTGAAATATGAAATAAAAATCCTGAGCCTATTGAATGTTTACCATCTTGATAACAAGTTACATAAACACTCCTAACGAAATTCATAAAATTGAATCGGTCGTTAACTCCAAAACGTTCTACTGCTCGTGTTAAAACTGCGTCATAGATTTCATTTCTATCGTAAACTATTTTAAAAACCGTATACCCATTGTTTTCAGTTTTTTCTTTTAGTCTAAATTCGTCAGCCTCATAGAATTTTTCAATGTTATTTGGATTACAAAAGTCGTGTTGAAAAGATTTGTGAGCGTTTGATATCCTTCGTCCAAGATTCTCGGTATCATTGAATAAATGAGTGATTAATTCTTGATGAAGAATATTATCAGTTAAATTTCTGTCTGTAATTTCCTTGTACGAATCTAGATAATCTGAAGGTGCAAGTTCAGATATTACAACTAGTTCCTTTATGACTTGATGTAGTTCATCAAAATCTACATTTTTTTTAATCTTGAAAGCTTTACTAACATAAATCTGAATTCTGTCGTTGTCCTTATTTTTAAGAAAGCTAAAATGTAAATCAGTAGTTTCTTGGCTTAATTTTAAGTGTATTTCTTGAGTTACCTTTCCAAATTTTATGTAATCGATAATTTTATAATTATCTCTAAATTGTTCACTTAAACCAGCTCTAGAACCAGTTATTCCTCTTGATTTTATTGATGCAATCTCGTCAAATTCGGGTTGCATAATTCTAGAGTAAATGTTTAAACCAAAAGATTTATCTATGAACGGAAGAACTATTTGAAATGCGTTGCCACCTATTATGCAAAAGATGTCGAATTCGGTTTCTACAAATAGAACAAGAGATAATTTTTGTTGAATAAAGCCCTCATTTTTTGTCAATTCTGTCGGTAGAAATTCTTTCCAATCCGAAACGGTTTCGTCCGAGTCGTAAAGATAGAGGAAGTATGTAATTTCTTCTTTGGTGATTTGTTTTAAAGTAGCAGAGTTGAAAGTTCCTTTGATACCTAATTTTGAAAATGAAGTATTGATTATTTTTTCAATAATTAGTTCACAAGTCGGCAACTTTTTTAAAAGTCGATGTGTTTTATCAATCCTATATATTTTAGGATTTTGTGTCATCTACGGTTTGTTTTCATAATTATTGCTAACGTCTCGGCTATGATTAGTACGGGAATAAAAGTGCACTTTTGTTTCCGTTTAAGCGATTAGCCGAATCTTTTTGTTTGTTTTTATTTTTCTATTTAAAAGCCAAATCCAAAAGATTTGGCGGACTTTCTAAATATACACAGACCTTAGCTTAAAGCCCAAAACCCGTATTAATTATAGGCATTGTTATAGCCAGTCTTTATTTTTCAGCACAAACACGTTTTCTGCTATTTCGTTCAGATAGTCATATCCCCAGTATGAAGCTTTGCCGTATTTTTCTCTATCAGATTTTTTATAATCTCCAACAATTTTATAACCCTTCATTAGATTCCATTCCGGATTATTTGCACCATATGAACCAATCAAAATTAAAGGTTCAATACTGGATTTTGTAAAATCAATATTTCCGATTATACCACTTGAGTATTCACTAATAGTTTTAATATGCGCATGTCCCTGTTTTAGAATTTTTGAGTTCATCAAATCCACCTCCTTGGGAATCTCATTTCCATTCCAGTCTAAAAGTCCAATAACGATTTCCCGAGTCAGTTTTAAATCCGATGGAGGCACATCAATAACAACCCCAACTGCATATGATTTGTTAGATAGTTTCGTAACCCAATAATCTCCCGAGCTTATTTTTTTATTAGATTTTGGAACGAATGGATAGGTCATTTTTAGATTGGCTATAACGGCAGTCTGTCTCAAAACTGCCAATATTTTTCTAAATATAAGTTTTTCTAAGCTGCTCTAGGAATGAATTTGAATTCTG
>ERZ651776.192-NODE-192-length-90192-cov-8.681174_pt1 | contig 90192 bp, 77 predicted proteins | sample MGYA00514761_ERZ651776 | MGnify/ENA metagenome assembly ERZ651776 | reverse complement strand
ACCATCAATGATCGGCAGGTCAGGAAACTGCGCTGGCGCAAGTGGAGATACGGCGAGAGCTTTTCCCATTATTTACTCCAACAGGCCAAGGTTGGTCAAAACCGTCGGATCAATCGCATCGGCTGCGGACCGGTCCACATCGGCGGCATCGGTCATGTCGGTGATCATTTCTTGCGCTTTGACCTGACGGATCTGCAGTTCAAGCTCTTCCTTCACGGACTCCATCGCTGGTGCATCTTTATTGCGTTTGTCGTCCAGCTTGATGATATGCCAGCCGAATTGTGTTTCGACGGGCATCGACACGGCACCGACCTCAAGACCTTGAACCGCTGTCTCGAACGCTGGGACCATCATGCCGGGGCCGAACCAACCCAACGATCCACCACCGGGGCCGGATGGACCTGTCGATTTTACCTTGGCGGTTTCTGCGAAATCCGCACCACCGTCGACTTCAGCTTTCACGGCAAGCGCGTCTTCTTCGGTTTCTACCAGAATATGCGAGGCATTATATTCCTCGGTCGGTTCGGCTGATCCGTATTCTTCCTCGTAGGCAGATGCCAGATCTTGGGCTGAAATATCTGCTGCCATTGCCTTTTCAATCACCTCGCCGGCGATCAGCTGTCGGCGTTCGTTCTCAAGCGACAGGGTGACGCGGGCAGGCACATCACCTTCAAAAGACTGTTCAAGCGCTGTTTGCTGGACCAGTTGATCCAGAATGCCTTTGAACAATACTTCGGGGGGCAATTGCTGATACTGCTCGGGCAGAGTCGCGCGGGCGATGATCATGTGGCCAACAGTGATTTCTGTACCATTTACGGTGGCAACGACTGTATCCGCTTTAACCTCTTCCTGTGCCATGGCCGGCAGGGAAAGCGAGGCGGCGACCATGAAGGGTGCCAAGAAAGTGAGGGATTTTTGCATTTATCTGTCCTAGGTTAGGCTGCCACTGTGGGCTGCAACATTGACACGGTTTGGTACGCCCCTTACATCGCCCTATGGGCGCGGGCTTGGCGCGGGTTCAGTCTTGTATCTAGGGGCTGTCCGGCGGCTCGGCAAGCAGATCGCGCCTCAGATCATAACTTCGGCAGGAGATTGCATGCTGGGCTTCGGAACACTCGCCAAAAAAGTCTTTGGGACACCCAACGACCGTAAAATCAAGGCGACGCGCCCGCTGGTTGAAAAGATCAACGCGCTGGAAGATGAATTTCTTGCTTTGACGGACGAAGGTCTGATCGAGAAAACAAAAGAGATGCGCAAGCGTGCGCTGGATGGCGAAAGTCTTGATGACCTTTTGCCAGAAGCTTTTGCGAACTGTCGCGAAGGCGCGCGCCGTACCTTGGGCTTGCGTGCTTTTGATACCCAGTTGATGTCGGCAATTTTCCTGCATCAGGGTAATATCTCAGAACAAAAGACCGGCGAAGGCAAAACGCTTACCGCCACGCTTGCTGCGTATCTGAATGCCCTGACGGGCAAAGGCGTGCATATCGTCACCGTGAACGAATATCTTGTGCAACGTGACGCCGACTGGATGGGCAAGGTGTTTGCGTCCTTGGGTCTGACCACCGGCGCTGCTGTGTCTGGCATGACCGAAGACGCCAAACGCGCCGCTTATGATTGCGATGTGACATACGCCACCAATAACGAGCTGGGTTTCGATTATCTGCGCGATAACATGAAATCCGAGCTAAGCCAGATTTTCCAAAAGCATCACAACTTTGCCATCGTAGACGAAGTTGATAGCATTCTGATCGACGAAGCCCGTACGCCGCTGATTATCTCGGGTCCGTCGCAGGATCGGTCCGACATGTACAAGATCATCGACGAAGTGATCCCGCTGTTGCAGGACGACCATTACGAGATGGACGAGAAAACCCGTAATGTGACGTTGACGGACGAAGGTAACGAATTCCTCGAGATTGACCTGCATGAACGCGGTCTGCTCGAGGAAGGTCAGACCATGTATGACCCCGAAAGCACCACAATCGTGCACCACGTGAACCAGGGTTTGCGGGCGCACAAACTGTTCCAGCGCGACAAAGACTATATCGTGCGTGACGGCGAAGTGATGTTGATCGACGAATTTACCGGTCGGATGATGGCTGGTCGCCGCATGTCTGACGGGCTGCACCAAGCGATCGAAGCCAAAGAAAACGTCGAGATTAAGCCCGAGAACACGACGCTCGCGTCGGTCACATTCCAGAACTATTTCCGGCTGTATGACAAGCTGGCGGGGATGACGGGTACCGCTGAAACCGAAGCCGAAGAATTCATGGAAATCTACGGGCTTGGTGTGATCATTGTTCCAACCAACGTGCCGGTGGCGCGCGTGGATGAAGACGACCAGGTGTACCGTTCCGCGCTTGAGAAATATCAGGCAATGATCGAAAAGGTGAAAGAGGCAAATGCCAAGGGGCAGCCTGCGCTGGTTGGCACCACCTCGATCGAGAAATCCGAAATGCTTAGCAAAATGCTGACCGAAGCGGGCATCAAGCATAATGTTTTGAACGCACGTCAACACGAGCAGGAAGCGCAGATTGTTGCTGACGCGGGCAAGCTGGGGGCCGTGACGATTGCGACCAACATGGCGGGCCGTGGTACCGACATTCAGCTGGGCGGCAACGTCGAGTTGAAAGTTCTAGAGGCGCTTGATGCGGATCCGGATGCAGACCCCGTTGCGATCCGTACCAAGATCGAGGCGGAGCATGCCGACGAAAAAGCGAAAGTAATTGAGGCAGGCGGCTTGTACGTTCTGGCATCCGAACGCCACGAAAGCCGCAGGATTGACAACCAGTTGCGCGGCCGTTCGGGCCGTCAAGGTGACCCGGGCCGGTCGTCCTTTTACCTATCATTGGAAGACGATTTGATGCGGATTTTCGGGTCCGAGCGGTTGGAAAAGGTACTGACCACGCTCGGCCTGAAAGAAGGCGAAGCAATCATTCACCCTTGGGTCAACAAGTCACTTGAGCGCGCGCAAGCCAAAGTCGAAGGCCGTAACTTTGACATCCGCAAGCAACTGCTGAAGTTCGATGATGTGATGAACGATCAACGCAAGGTCGTCTTCCGTCAGCGTCGTGACATTATGGAATCGGCTGATTTGTCTGAAATCACGTCGGATATGCGCGAACAGGTTATAGACGATCTGATTGACGAATATATGCCGCCGAAAACCTATGCGGATCAGTGGGACGGTGCAGGCTTTCAGGCCGCTGTGCTGAGCCAGTTGAACCTTGATGCGCCGGTCGCTGCATGGTGTGATGAAGAAGGTGTTGATGACGAAGTGATCCGTGAGCGCCTTATCGAGGCGACAGAGGCGGCGATGGCGCAGAAGGCCGAACAATTCGGCCCCGAAAATATGCGCAACATCGAAAAGCAGGTTCTGTTGCAGGCAATTGACGGCAAGTGGCGGGATCATTTGCTGACGCTTGAACATTTGCGGTCAGTCGTCGGATTCAGGGGGTATGCCCAGCGCGACCCGTTGAATGAATATAAGAACGAATCATTTCAACTGTTTGAAACGATGCTGGACAGCTTGCGGACGGACGTGACGCAAAAGCTGTGTCAGATTCGACCGATGACAGAAGACGAGCAACGCCAGATGGTAGAACAGATGCAGGCGGCTCAAGCGAATACGCAAAGTGCAGCTGTTGTCGAACCTGAAGCAACGCCCGAAGGATTTGACGAGAACGACCAAAGCAGTTGGGGTAATCCGTCAAGGAATGATGAGTGCCCTTGCGGGTCCGGCAAGAAGTTCAAGCATTGCCATGGGCAGGTGGCGTAGCTTTAACCTGTGCATAACGCACCCAAGAAGCGCTTTGTGAGCCATGCAAAGCGCTTCTTGGTTAAGGCCTGATTCGCCATAGATGCCAGAAAAATCGTCAAGGTTGTGCCTTGTTTTCAGCAGTACTCATGAATTAACTCTTTATTATGACTCAGCCCGCTATCACAGCTACAGTTTGATGTTACGCGGGAATTGACTGTTTTTATGGGAGTTTGACGACCCTTTTGACTAGCTGCGTTTGCAAAGGGTCAGTTTGCTTGCCTCTTAAATAGGCGGAACTGCGCAGAGTAAGCTAAAAAAGCAGTCAGTTGTGTTGCTTGGATATTAGCGAACTGTTAACCAGAGAGAATTACGCGATTAAGGTTTTTTTAAGAATTTCGGAATTCTCTATGGGGGACGGTTTGTGAAAGTAGATAAGCCAGGATCATTTATGATCCCACCGCTGGTTAACACATCTTCTTCGGGTGAAGGCTTCGGTAATAACCAAATTGGGAATCAAGCAAACATGCTTGGCTACGTCGTTGCTAAGAAGTTATTTGATTTAATTTTATCAGTCATGCTTTTACCGGTTTTCCTTACGGGATGCCTGATTCTAGCTGCAGCCAATCCGTTCCTGAACCGCGGTCCAATGTTTTTTGTGCAAAAGCGCATGGGACGTGATTGTAAGCCATTCATGGCGATAAAGTTTAGATCTATGACCTGTGTGGCCGAGGTTACCAGAGGTGCTGATGATCCGCTGGAAGTGAACAGAATAACGCCATTGGGTGGTTTTTTGCGTAAAAGCCGTCTCGACGAGATTCCGCAAGTCATTAATGTATTGCGTGGCGAGATGAGCTTGATTGGCCCTCGCCCTGACTGCTACGAGCATGCAGAAACCTACATTGAATCTATTCCCGGTTATCGCGAACGCCATGCTGCGTTGCCTGGTATCAGTGGCTTGGCTCAGACAGAGGTGGGCTATGTTCAAGGTATTGATGCAACACGTTTGAAGGTTGCTGCAGACTTGGATTATATCAACCGCCAAAGCTTTCGCCTTGATACTTGGATTTTGTGGCGTACGCTGAAGATCGTAGCGGGAAGAGGTGGGGCCTAAGGCCTCGTTTCGAGAGATATCTTACCTGAGCATCGGTCGTATCGTTAGTTCTTGGTAAACACTCGTGAAGGATTGTTCATTGTCCCTAGAACGGAGAATGACATGCCAATTTTTGACAACTTCCAAGACTACAACGTCGGGCTTACTGGCCCTATTTGTGGTGGGTTTGATATATCCCCCGACGATGACAGCGATCTCGTGCAAGTTACCCGAGCGTTTATGGTTTCCGGCGCTGGTGACGTGTCTGTCGTTTTGAAAAGCGGAGCAACACTCAATCTGGCTGGATTGACTTCGGGTGTTCTATATCCTTTCAGGGTGTGCAAAATACGTGCGACAGGAACAACTGCAACGGGCATAGTGGGCTTGGTTTAGGGGCATGCGGACAAGTATTATCGTCCTGTTAGCCTGAATAAAGCAGGCAATGTTTTTCCCAAAATGGCCAAATCACCGACAAACGAGATTGTTTGAACGTATTGCTTGTCCAATGCGACCCGCCGGACATAACACCCACTTTGACGGTCTGTAATCTGCCAAAGGCCAGTTATACCGGGGGGAATGGACAGGTAATGATGAAGATCTTCGCCATAATGCCGCAGTTCTACCCGTGTCACTGGTCTTGGGCCGACCAGTGACATATCACCTTTGATGACATTCCAGATCTGCGGGAGCTCGTCCAGACTGCTGCGTCTTAGAGCCCTGCCAAGCGGCATGATCCGAGGATCATCAGCAAGTTTCTGGCTTTTTGACCATTCCGCTTCCGCCTCTGGCCGACGATGAAAAAGTTTGATCAATGCGTCGTCTGCGTCAGCGATCATTGTCCGAATTTTCCAGCACCTAAATGCTTTGCCGTTTTTCCCAACGCGCGCATGGGCAAAAAAACCAGTTGGACCAGTCATCATCGCAAGCAGCCACAGAACAAGGATCGCTGGAACGACGACTGGCAGGAGCGCAAAGCAGATCACCAGGTCGAATATCCGTTTTCCCCGGCGCGCATACAGTCCACGCGCCCGGGTTAGACGCCCCGGTCCCATTCTTTTCGCGGAATAGTCCAGAAACGCCATCCAAAGACCTTTTACTCACACTCACACAAACTGCGTGCTGTGATTAAAGCCGATCGAGCGCTAAATTTAGGTTAAGGATATGACTTTCGGCGGTCACGCATACGTGAAGCTGACATCACCGTTCATGATCGTTGCAGCAGTCAGGTTTCCAGTCGCATATGCGCCTGTGTCAATGGATATGACACCCCGGTTCATAACAGGTGTATCGACGATCGTATGACCATGTACGATCCACATACCATCAGCACGGGGTACCCGCCCAAAGTCTTTATGACCCCATAAAAGCGTACGGTTTTCCTGGTCTTCGATCGACACCATAGGGTCTGCGCCGGCATGGACAAAGGCCACGTTTCCCGAGGTCCAGAACTTGGGAAGATTTGCAACCCAATTCAAAAGATCTTCGCCCATCGCGCTGAAAAGTTTGTCCCGTGCGCGCTCAAGATCGGGTCCTGTGGATGTTTGCGAAACCCCAGAAACGCCAAAGCTCGCCAGCGTTTGAAGCCCACCATGACGCAGCCACCGTTCACCTTTTTCCACAGGATTATCGATAAATTGCAGCATCATGTCTTCATGATTTCCCATCAAGCTTATGACGTCGGGAAGATCAGCAAGGGTCCTCAAAACATCGGCGCTTTGCTCGCCGCGATCAACCATGTCTCCTAGACAGATGACTTGCGTTGACGCGCTTGCCGCCGCAAATTTGCTAAGTAGATCAAAGCGCCCGTGAATGTCCCCGATTGCGATGACATTCCCCTCTGGTTGCAGTGGGTCAAATTGAACTTCTGGTACTACTTCGGGGCGTTTCCACCATTTACGGAACATCAAACCGCCTAACATTGTTGTGTTGCAAAACTGGCGCAACGATCTTGTAAATATACCAAAAGATCTATTGCAAAGTTAAGTCTTTCAGCGAAATCTGTATTGTCCCCGCATTGAGCACAAGTAGTAAAAAGGTCCGAAAATGCAAGGGCGCACGAGAAAAATAGCGTCGGTTCTGGCCGTCGCCGGGGTTGGCGCACTGAGTGGGCCGCAGAGCTCTGCGCAATCCTTGTCAACATATGGCACGCCAGGTCTGATCGAAATGCCGACAGCCGAAGTGCTGAGCGATGGTGAATTCGGTTTTACAGCGAGCGTTGTTGGGCCGTCGTACCGATATACGTCTGTGTTTCAGGTGCTCCCGCGGGTCTATGGCACTTTTCGGTATTCGATCGTTTCAGGGCTTAGCGCTGGTGGCCCGAACGGCGGTAACCTTTATGACCGCAGCTTTGACCTGCACTACCAGATTTCTGACGAGAGCGGATATCGGCCTGCATTTGCCGTAGGGTTGCGCGACTTTTTGGGGACCGGCCTTTACAGCAGTGAATATTTCGTCGCGACCAAAAGCTTTGGGTCAAAAATCGAGGTGACAGGCGGACTTGGCTGGGGCCGTCTAGCGGGGCGTGGATCCTTTTCGAACCCGCTTGGGATTCTGTCGGACAGGTTTGACACGCGCGACGTCGGGACAACCGGACTTGGCGGCCAACTGGAAACCGGCAAGTGGTTCCGCGGCGAAACTTCGGTATTTGCAGGGGTCAAGTGGCACGTAAGTGATCAAACCACGTTGTTCGCGGAATATTCGCCGGATGTTTACACCAGAGAATCCGTAAACACTGGTATCGATATCTCGACGCCGCTGAACGTTGGTCTTGAGTACCGGTTCAAGAACGGAGTTAACCTTAAGGGCTATGTTGTCGGCGGAAACGAGATCGGTGCGCAGCTAAGCTATGTGTTCAACCCTGCGGAGCGCCGTTATCCGGGTGGCCTTGAAGGTGCGCCGAGATCAGTTGGGGCTCGCAACAAACTGGCAATCGCCGATTGGAACAACTCCGCCAAGGGTGGTGGTCAGGATGCTGTCCGGCGGGTCCTGAAGGCCGGTCTTGCCGAAGAAGGTCTTGCATTGCAGGGCTTTACCATGGGTGACCGGCAGGCAACCATACGCATCGAGAACAACCGGTTTGACATCGAAGCCCAGGCTGCGGGGCGTGCCGCGCGGGTCATGGCCATGACTTTACCGCCACAGATTGAAAAGCTGACGGTGGTGTTTCAGCGCCGCGGTGTTCCCCTCAGCCGTGTGGTGACGATGCGGTCTGACCTTGAGGAACTTCAATTCGATTACGACGGGGCATGGCGTACCCTTGCGCGCGCCAAAATCGAAGATGCTCATGACCAAGGTCGCGCTGGCGAGCTGGATGATTACTTTCCCGAATTCGACGCGTCCTTTGGGCCATATCTCGCGACATCATTCTTTGACCCTGACAGCCCCATTCGTGCCGATCTGGGCGCGCAATTGCGCATGTCCTATCGTCCGTCACCTGGCCTGACATTCTCGGGGCAGCTGCGCTATCCCTTGATCGGGAACATTGCGGATTCAGATCGGGTCTCAGATTCCAAGATCGAACCGGTCCGGACCAACGCCGTCAGATATGCTCAGGAATCCGATCTGGAGCTTAATACATTGACGGCTGAATATATGTTCCGTCCGGGCAAAGACCTGTTCGGTCGCGTTTCAGCTGGCTATCTGGAAAGTAACTTCGGGGGCGTATCCGCCGAGGTTCTTTGGTATCCAGTTGCAAGCCGTTTGGCCCTGGGTGGAGAGATCAACTACGTCAAGCAGCGTGACTTTGACATGCTACTTGGCTTTCAGGATTACGACGTGCTGACCGGCCATGCTTCGGCCTATTACGACTTTGGCAACGGGTTCTTTGGGCAGCTGGATGTGGGCCGCTATCTTGCTGGGGATTACGGTGCGACGGTGTCTATTGACCGCGAATTCAACAACGGCTTCAAAGTTGGCGGGTTCTTTACGCTGACCGATGTTCCTTTCGATGACTTTGGTGAAGGCTCCTTTGACAAAGGTCTGAAAGTTGAAATCCCGCTGTCGTGGTTCACGGGGCGGCCATCGCGCCGGTACCTGACCCAGACCATTCGACCGATTGTGCGGGACGGTGGTGCGAGGCTTGCCGTGGCAAACCGTCTGCATAGCGTTGTAAGAGAGTATCGCGGCAAAGATATGCGCGACGGTTGGGCGGGGTATCTGCGATGATCATGCGTATGGCGGCCCTTGGCCTTTGTCTTGTTGGATTGTCAGCCTGCGGGGCTGGGCAAAACCTGTTCAATCGTGGTGCAAGCATCGTGTTGAATGAATCCGTTTCTGGGCCGACACCCACTGACCAGTTTCCGCCCCGGTTTGCAGCCCTTGTTGCTGATCGGTCGGTTCCGGCGTTGATCCTGACAGTCGAAAGCCGTGCCCAAACCGGTCGATTGCTGCTGGAAAGCCGGATCAACGGCGTCGATACTTGGCTTAGTTCGGATTTGTCAGCGATCATGCTTGAACAAGGGATGATGCAAGGCACGCGCGGTCTTGGGTCCGAATTGTTTGCCGCTGACCTTTCAGAGCCGATGCGGTTGATCCTGTCTGGCCAGACCGGATATTCGGACCGTCTGCACAGCAATCTGACAGGCAATGACCAGATCAAGACAACCACCTTCCGGTGCCTTGTCGAAACCGAGGGTTCAAGCGTCATTTCGCTTGAAATAGGAAATGTATCTACGCGTGTAATGACAGAAGATTGTAAGAGTCTGGACCAGTCGTTTCAAAATACGTATTGGGTCAGTAAAAATAGTGGTGCGATCGTTCAGGCGCGCCAATGGGCTGGGGACGAGCTGGGGTATATCAAGACCCAATCGGCCACCAGAGAACCGAGACAGCCAGCACCCCCGACCGAGGTCGTGTTGGCAGCAGAGTGAAGTGGAGTGACTATCGTGCGATACCTCTTGGTGGCCGTTTTGGGTCTAAGCATTGCGGGTTGCGGTACCGTGTACCGGACATCTGACGTTGTCGAAGGCGTTGCGGGCGGCACCAACGTGCGTGTTCTCGACGTGACGGCAGAATCTGTGATTCAAGCAAACCGGTCCTCTCTCGCGCCGAAGTCGCTGCCAGCATATTTTTCGCAGACGGCAGGAACTGGATCTAGTGTGCGGGGCAGTAGTAATTTGCCATCACCGACGTTCCAAGATGAAGTGCGCCCCAAGGCGCTTGAACTTCGTTTGCCTCCGCGTGCTGACCCCGGCCCCTATCAGATTGGTGTCGGCGATGTGGTATTGTTGGCGACACCGCGCGCGGCGACTTCGGTCGAACAGCTTTCAGGATTGCTGGCAGCGCAGAACGCGCGCCAAGGCTATACCGTGCAGGATGATGGTTCGATCAACATTCCCGATGTTGGCCGCGTCCGCATTGCGGGCCTGACAATCGAAGACGCCGAAGCCGCACTTTTCCAGCGGTTGGTTGAAAACCAGATTGATCCTACGTTCAGCCTTGAGATCTCGGAGTTCAACTCGCGCAAAGTGTCTATCGGTGGTGCAGTTGGCCAGCCTGCCGTCGTGCCCGTGACACTGACGCCGCTTTACCTCGAAGAGGCGCTTGCCGCTGCGGGCGGTATCACCGTTGCAGATCAGGATTACGCTTCGATCCGTTTGTACCGGGATGGCACGCTGTACCAAATTCCGCTGTCCGAGCTGTATTCGCGGGCTAGCTTGACCCGAACACGTTTGCTGCCCGGGGATGCGATCTTTGTCGATACGGAGTATGAGTTGTCCCGCGCGCAGGATTATTTCGCCCAGCAGATTACCCTGATTCAAGCCCGTCAGGTGGCCCGTCAGTCCGCGCTTGCCGAACTTCAGCTTGAGGTAACGTTGCGCCGATCCAATCTTGACGAGGCGCGCGCAAACTATCAAACACGCGTCGATTTGGGTGCCGATAACCGCGATTACGTTTACCTTGCCGGTGAAGTCGGAACGCAGTCGCGGTTTGCCCTGCCGTTTGAACGCAAGGCGAACCTAGCCGATGCGCTTTATGATTCAGGTGGTGTGGCGTCTACGACGGGCGACATATCGCAGATTTATGTATTGCGCGCGTCTGCTGATCCTCGTGAATTTGGCGCTGTGACTGCATGGCATCTGGATACGCGCAATGCGGCAAATCTGGCCTTGGCGACACGGTTTGAACTGCGCCCTGACGACATCATCTTTATCGCACAGCAGCCCGTCACCAAGTGGAGCCGATCTGTATCCCAGATCATCCCACAGGTTCTGTCCGCTGGAAATACCTTGTCTGGCAACTGATCAAACCGCTAAATTCCGAAAAGGCCGGGCATGTTGTCCGGCCTTTCTGCGTTTGGTTTACTTAAAATGTAATTTCGATTGTCCTCGTTTGAAAAACAATCAGATGCGTAGTTTAACCTAATCGCTGCCCCATTTCGGCCACATACCCTAATTATCACTTTGATGATCAGCAATCTGTGCGGAGTGTCGGAATGTATCTTTCAGTGGTGATCCCATGCATGAACGAAGAGGCCTCGATTCCGGGATTGGTTGAGCGTTTGTCAAAAACAATCGGCCCTTGGAAAGATCAGGCCGAGATCATCTTGGTCGACGACGGTTCTACCGACACAACATGGAAAGCGATTGAGGCGGCCAAGAGGATCTGCCCCCAGTTGGTTGGTCTAAAGCTGTCGGCAAACCGGGGCCATCAGATCGCTTTGACTGCCGGGCTTGAAGCCGCGCAAGGCGACCGCATCTTTATGCTGGACGCCGATTTGCAAGACCCGCCTGAGCTGCTGACCGATATGATGTTCATGATGGATCGCGGATTTGACGTGGTTTACGGCCGCCGCAGCGAACGCCGTGGCGAAACGATGTTCAAAAAAGCCACTGCCCATCTGTTCTACCGTTTCCTGAACGCGATGTCCGACGTGCCGATCCCCCGTGACACCGGTGATTTCCGTCTGGTGAATCGCCGTTCCTTGGACGCCGTTCTGGCAATGCCGGAAAAGGCGCGTTTTATTCGTGGTATGTTTGCTTGGGCTGGTTTCAAGCAGGTTGGCATTGAATATATCCGCGCCCCGCGCGAGCTGGGTGAAACCAAATACCCATTCCGCGCCATGATGCGCTTTGCCATTGATGCGATGACCGCGTTTTCCACAAAGCCGCTCAAGCTGGCCACGCGCCTCGCCTTTGTCAGCCTGCTGATGGCCGCGTTTATGGCGGTCTACGTGATTTATTCACTGGTCGTTTACCAAACAGCCCCGGGTTGGGCGTCTGTCGTGCTTGCCGTCAGCTTTTTCTCGGGCGCACAGTTGCTGACTCTTGGGATTATGGGTGAATATATCGGTCGCCTATATGTCGAGGCCAAGAACCGTCCGCTGTATTTCGTTAGCGAAGAGGCGCGCGATATCGCGCCTGTCGCCCAGCGTCTGCGCGCCTGATTATGGGCTTGCTACGTCATAAGCTTGTCCGTTTTGCGATGGTAGGCGGTGGGACGGCCTTGGCCTATATCTTGCTGTATATGGCGTTTCTGGCAGTGGGCCTGCCGCAAGTTGTCGCCAATGGCGTCGCCTTTTTGCTGGCCGTGATCCTGCAATATGCGGGCCAAGCGTCATTTACCTTTGGCCAACCGCTACAAGATCGTAACCAGATCAGCCGGTTTTGCGTGATGGTCGGGCTTGGCTTTGTCAGCTCTGCACTCATCACCGGACCGATATCTTTGATGGTGGGTCTGAACCCATGGGTTGCCGCAGCGATCGTGACCGTTCTCTTGCCGGTTCAAAATTACATCTTCATGACCCTGTGGGTCTTTGTATCTCCTATTTCTAAAACGGAAATCAAACTATGAGCCATATTTATAACGACACATTCTTTGATTACATCAACCAAAGCGCGCGGGCCTCGGCTAAGCCGCTGATCGCCTTGCTGTTCCCGAAATTGCAGCCCCAAAGCGTGATTGATCTGGGCAGTGGCCGTGGCGTGTGGCTGGATGAATGGCAACGCGCCGGGGCGCGTGACGTGCTGGCGGTTGATGGCGATTATGTCAGCCGCGATCAACTGGCGGTGGCCGCCAAGGATTTTCTGGCCGCCGACCTGACGGCCCCTGTTGAGACTGGTCGCCGCTTTGATCTGGCGCAAAGCCTTGAAGTGGGCGAACACCTTCCGACCGAAGCATCAGAAACCTTGGTTGATAGCTTGACCCGCGCGTCTGATCGCGTGCTGTTTTCTGCGGCTGTGACGGGCCAAGGTGGGGAATTCCACGTGAATGAACAGCCGCTTTCCTTCTGGCAGGACCTGTTCGCCGCGCGCGGTTATACCGCTTTTGATTGCGTGCGCCCCGAACTGAAAGACAACAAGGAAATGGCACCGTGGTATCGCTATAATGCGATCCTTTATGTCAATGAAGCAGGTCGCAAAGACTTGCCCCCCGAGATTTTGGCGACAGAGATCAAGGCGGGAAAGCCCGTCAGGAACGTTGGCAATCTGGCGTGGCGCTTGCGTCTGGCTGTGGTCAGCAAACTGCCGCGCCGCGCCGTGACGTTCATTGCGCAGGCCCGTGCGTTGGTTCTGGCTATCCGCGCCCGCCGCGCCAAGACAGTTGGCCGCGTGCAGGCATGACCGCAGCGGTGGCAATGTTTGAAAGAACGGTTGAAAAGGCTCATCGCTTGACGCTTGGTCCGACCCTTGTGGTGGTTCTGGGCGCTGCGTTGTTGATGTCGGCGCTGAATCTGATGGATCCAATGATCCGCCATGACGATTATCCGGCGTTCTTTGGCGATGCCGCCGCATTCTGGAACAAGACCCTGCACGAAGGGCGTTGGCTGAATTATATCTGGCACCTGCGCGAGGTTGTGACCCCTGCTTGGCTGAACTTTGTTGTCTATCAAGGGCTTTGGGCGGTTTTTGTTGCCTCGCTTGCCGTGGTGGCAAGTGGTCCCAAAGGGGCGACATGGTTTACCGTCGTTCTGGCGTTGATGATGATGGTGTCGCCTTCAGCGATGCTGATTTCGCTTTGGTTTAACACGCTGATCCCTGGCCTTGCGGTTGTGGCGCTGTTCGCGTTTCTGGCCTGTCGGGTGACCAGCGCGACCTTGCGCGGGTTGCTGCCGCTTTTTGTGATCGCCAGCTTTATGGCCTACACGACCTATCCTTTGCTTTTGCTGGCCGTCTGCATCGCGAAGACCCAAGATCGGTCCTTGCGTGATTTAGCCGGGTTGATGGCGCTGTTCTGCGTCAGCTTTGTTTTGGCTGTCTTGACGGTTTATGCGATCAATTGGCAGGTTCACGGTGTTTTCGGGGTTCCGGTTGCAGAATGGCGCGAGCCTACGGCGGCCAGTGGTCTGGCGGGAATGATGGAAAACCTGCCAAAGCTTCTTGAGACATTCCAGATCATTTTCCACCGCAACGGCTTTGGCTTTGCACCGCTGATCGGGTTTATCCCCGTTCTGTTGATCGCCGCCTTTTTCGTCCTGCGCAGAAAAGCCCCTATGGAGGCGCTGTATCTGCTTGCTGGTCTGTCGGTTGGCATCGCATTGGTCGTGGTTCAGGTGCTGAAACTTGGTGTACTTGTCCCGCCGCGTGCCTTTATTTTTGCTTGGGTCTTTGCTGCGCTGACGATTGTGCGCGCCGTGCAACTGCTTAGCGTGACCGATGGCCTTTATGGGCGGTTGGGGCGTAATGCGGTATTATTGGTTATTGGTGTCTATTTCATCATGATTTTTCTGTTCTACGGCGAGTTCCGCACATGGCGCGCTGACACAAAGGCGCTTGCCCAAGAAATGTCGGTGATGGACGGCGATGTCTTTGTGTACGGTGACCCGTCGCAAATCACATCAGGTAAAGATGCTGGTATCCAATCGCGCGAGGCGCTGCCGTTTCGGCTGAAGTTATTGACCGGACGTGATGTTGTCACCTGCAACACAACGCCAGATCTGTGTCCCGCGCAGCCAGAACTGGGCGACACCGGCGAGGTTGAAATTCACGTTCGTCGCAGCGATGCTGGCACTTTCCTGATTTTCACCCCCTTGCCTGAGGATGCTGATTCAGATGCCTTGTGACAGCTCTGACAACATCGGAGGGTTCGCACCAGCACGCGACACGGTGATTGATGCCACCTCGGCCCCCAGACGCAGGGCGGCCAGCGCATCATCAGCGGTCAACTGCGCGATCCCGTCCTTGGTCAGGCATCCCAGCTGAGACAGCTTCGCGAGGACGCCCGCGTTGAACGTATCGCCAGCCCCCACGGTATCGACGACATCGACACGGCGCGATGCGGCATCGACGGTTTCACCACAGGCGAGATAAGCGGAAGCACCTGCGCTGCCTTTGGTCAGGATCAGCAGTTTGGGCCCCAAAGCCATCAGCGCACGCGCCTTTTCTTCGATCGGGGCGTCGCCGGGCGTGATCCAATGCAGGTCATCATCCGAGACCTTCAAAATATCACAGATGCTGACCATCTTGGCCAAGCGCGCGCGGTAGCTGTCTTGGTCGGTGATGAACTGTGGCCGGATGTTGGGGTCTATCATTATGACGCGCTGCTGCGCCTCTTGCTGGGCCAAGGCGGCATAGAAATCTGCCGCAGGCATGCCGATCAGGCTGATGCCACCGAAATAAAATGTGGATACCGCGGGCGGGATCGTAGGCAGTGCATTAGCGTTCAGGGACCTGCCAGCAGTGTTTTCATCATAAAACGTATAGGTCGCATTGCCGTCTGTCAGTTGTACAAAGGCCAAGGTGGTGGGCTGATCCGACAGGATCACCGTGGATGTATCGACCGCGCTGGCCTGCAATGTATCGCGCAGCAAAGTACCGAACATGTCGGTTGAGATCCCTGACAAGAACCCGACTTCACGTTCAAGCCGTCCGAGGGCAATCGCCGTATTGAACACAGCCCCGCCTGCGTAGGGCCTAAAGGCACCATCGTTTTCGATCATATCGATCAACGCTTCGCCGCAACATAGTATCATCTTTTCCGCTCCCACCGGCTTCGTCCCAATTTGATTAGGGGAGTCAGCGCTAACGGTCCAGATAAAACTTATTCCGTTGCTCACAGTAGGCTGCACAGTAAGATGCGGCAAAAGCTGGGGGAAGTTGCCGTGGAATTTGATTATATCATCGTAGGGGGTGGCACGGCGGGATGTGTGCTGGCCAACCGGTTGTCTGCTAATCCCAAGACACGGGTGCTGATGCTTGAGGCGGGCAAGAACGATAATTACCACTGGGTGCATGTGCCAATCGGCTATCTGTACTGCATCGGAAATCCGCGCACGGACTGGATGATGAAAACGGCCGCCGAACCGGGGCTGAACGGGCGGTCGTTAACTTACCCTAGGGGCAAGCTGTTGGGCGGGTGCAGTTCGGTCAACGGGATGATCTACATGCGTGGGCAGGCGGCTGATTACGATGGCTGGCGGCAGATGGGCAATGCCGGTTGGGGCTGGGACGACGTGCTGCCCTATTTCTTGCAAAGCGAGGACCACCACGACGAAACCAAGCCCCTGCACAATTCAGGTGGGGAATGGAAGGTATCGCCGCAACGTGTCCGCTGGGATATTCTGGAAGCCGTTCAGGAAGGCGCAAAAGAGTTCGGAATAGAGCCTACTTTGGACTTTAATACCGGCACAAACGAGGGGTCTGGGTTTTTTGAGGTCAACCAAAAGGACGGGGTCCGGTGGAACACTGCCAAGGCGTTTTTGCGCCCTGTCCAGAAACGGCCCAACCTAAAGGTAATGACGCAGGCCCATACGCGCCGCGTCACCGTTGAAGGCAAGCGTGCGACAGGCGTTGAATTTGAACACAAAGGCCAGATCGTAAAAGCCACTGCGCGGGCCGAGGTAATCCTGGCTGCGGGGGCTATCAATTCTCCGAAACTGTTGGAGCTGTCGGGGATCGGGCAACCGGACCGGCTCAGCGATCTGGGGATCGTGCCAGTGCATGACTTGCAAGGTGTTGGCGAGAACCTTCAGGATCACCTGCAAATCAGGACGGTTTTCAAGGTGACCGGGGTCAAGACACTGAATGAAACCGTCAACAGCCTGTGGGGGAAGGCGCGGATCGGGCTGCAATATGCCTTGACGCAAAGCGGACCACTGTCGATGGCACCCAGCCAGTTTGGCATGTTCACCAAAAGCGACCCCAGCCTTGAGAGCCCCGATCTGGAGTATCATATCCAGCCGCTGTCGACCGACAAGCTGGGCGATCCGTTGCATCCCTTTCCCGCGATCACCGTGTCCGTATGCAATCTGCGGCCCGATTCCGTGGGTGCGAGCCATATCGACAGCACCGACATCAACCGCCAGCCTGACATTCGCTTGAATTACCTGAGCGCCGAACGGGACCGGATGGTCGCCGTGCAATCTATCAAACAGGCGCGGCAATTGATGACAGCTGCGGCGCTTGCCGAATATTCGCCGACCGAGATGCTGCCCGGCACACATATCGCATCGGACGCGGAATTGCTGCGCGAGGCGGGTAACATTGCGACGACAATTTTTCATCCGGTCGGCACCTGCAAAATGGGCAGTGATGACCGTGCCGTCGTGGATACGCGGCTGCGCGTGCATGGGATGGACGGGTTGCGGGTTGTGGATGCGTCGATCATGCCCAAAATAGTGTCGGGCAATACGGCGTCTCCGGTCATCATGATTGCCGAAAAAGCAGCCAAGATGATTTTGGCCCAAGAGAGCCGCTAGGGGCGGGTGTCGATCCTATTTCGGAACGCCCGTTTGCAGTAGATGGACGTGTTTCGGGTTCGTTGAGAATTCATATAGGGCATTTTTGCTGTGGCAGTCGTCGGTCAGCTAACCCGCTTTAAGCGGTAAAGATGCTGTCCATATGTTCAGCCAGATAGATCCGCAGCCAAGGTGTAAATTTCTCTGGGCTTTCACGGGTCTGCCGCGCGAGGTCTTCCAGTTCCACCCAAGCGGTATCCATTACTTCGGCGGGATTAGGGTCGATGGTGGTAAATGCAATCGCCTCGGCTGTGTAAATCTCCACCAGCTCATGTTCGGTCAGGCCCCCGCCGACATCGGCGCGGTATTCGACCTGATCACGGTGCTCAAGATGCAAACCGGTAATCCCCAGTTCTTCTTCCAGACGGCGGCAGGCGCAGGCCAAGGCGGGTTCATCCCAAAACGGATGGGTACAACATGCATTCGCCCACAAGCCAGGGGTGTGGTATTTCTCAAGGGCACGGCGCTGGATCAGAGTTTGGGTGCCGCGCATGACAAAGACCGAAATCGCTTTGTGGCGCAGGCCGCGCTGATGGACCTCCAGCTTTTCGACGGGCACCAATGACCCCCGGACCCAAGCTGGAATCATCAGGCTCATAAGCGGATCACCGCAACAGCACTTGTCAGATCTGCCAAATTCGTGATCCTTATTTTGGTATGTGCCAAAGGCCGTGATTTCACGAGGCCTTTGTTTATTTAAGACTTGAATGAAAGACGTTGTACATCGCCATCTTTGCAAAGTGATACAAATCTTTCACGCGCCTGTTTGAATGCTAACATGCAGGCAGTTTGGCCCCAAGGGTTTTGAGTAGGGGCGTATGGTCGCGGTTGAACTTTCTGTGGGTCAGCAGCGAAATTTCCATCCGACCAAAGGCAGGCTTCGCTGTCGGCTAAGGGGTACTCAAGAGACCCCGCCTTGGGCCAATGTCTCTTTTATCAGCGTCTCTGAATAGCCAAGCTGCGCAAGGATTTCGCGCGTGTGGGTGTGCCCGTCAGCCATTTCCGGCTGGGTCGTAGCAATCGTGGAGTAGCGCGGCGCTGGGGCAGGTTGTTTGACGCCCCCTGCGGTCAAAAACGTTTCGCGGGCGCGGTTGTGCGGATGCGCTGGTGCTTCGGTCAGGGACAGGACCGGCGCATAGCAGGCGTCCGAGCCCACCATTACGGCATCCCATTCACCGCGGGTTTTCAAGGCGATGATACGGGCCAACCTATCGCGCATGTCGTCCCATTTGGCGGTGTCATTCTGGGGCTGCATGGCGGGATCATCTGCAAGGCCCGTCAGCGCCAGCATCTTGGCGTAAAATTGTGGCTCTATCGGGCCAAGAGAGATGAATTTACCGTCGCGGGTTTCATAGACGTCATAAAAATGCGCGCCGGTGTCCAGCATGTTGACCCCGCGTTCGTCCTGCCACCAACCTTGGCCATGAAAGCTGTAGATCATCGACATCAGCAGGGCAGACCCGTCGGTCATTGCCGCGTCGATCACAGTGCCGTCGCCGCCTCGCTGGACATGCAAAAGCGCTGAAACCATGCCAAAGGCCAGCATCATCGCGCCACCGCCGAAATCCCCCATCATGTTGATCGGAGGGGTCGGTTTTTCGCCCTTGCGGCCAAAGGCATGCAGTGCCCCCGACAGCGCGATATAGTTGATGTCATGTCCTGCCATCGGCGCATAGGGGCCGGTCTGGCCCCAGCCGGTCATGCGCCCGTAGACCAGCTTGGGGTTTAGGGCCAACATATCGTCGGGGCCAAGGCCCAGCCTCTCCATCACGCCGGGGCGGAACCCTTCGACAAGGCCATCGGCAGTGGCGATAAGATCGCGCAACACGGCAATGCCGCTGGCGGATTTCATATCGATGGCGATGCGTTTGCGCGACCGCAGCAGGATATCCGTGGTGGTATCGCTTTCGGGGCCGCCCTGTGTGCCGCCGGGGCGTTCAATACGGATCACCGTCGCCCCGTGATCGGCCAGCATCATGCAGGCAAAAGGGCCGGGGCCGAGACCCGCAAATTCAATGATGCGTAAACCGTGAAGCGGGCCGGGCATGGGCGTATTCCTATTCGAAGTTTGCTTTGCGTTTTTGTAAGAAAGCGGCGACGCCTTCGGCAAAATGGGGGTGCTTCCCTGCCGAGGTTTGGGCATCCCGTTCTTCGGAAAGCTGATTATCGAAACTGGTGTCGCCCGCTATCCACAAAAGTTTGCGCATCAGGCCAAGCGCGTGCGTGGGGCCGTTTGCCAGCCGCTTGGCAAAGTCGTGCGCGGTGGACATTACCGCATCATCTTCGACGACACGGGTGACCATGCCCCATTCAAAGGCTTGCTGCGCAGGAAGCTTTTCGCCCAAAAGCGCGAGTTCAGCGGCGCGTACCCGTCCGACATTGCGCACCAGCATCCATGTCGCACCACCGTCCGGGACAAGGCCGATATGGCAAAACGCCTCAAGAAAGTAACTGCTTTTGCCGGCGATGATAATGTCACCCGCCATCGCAATTGAGGCCCCGATTCCGGCAGCGGGGCCGGAGATTGCTGTAATCACTGGCACATCAAGATTGCGGATCGTTAGCATCAAGGGGTTATAGGCCTGATCCAGAGACGATCCTGCATCAATATTTTCAGGGTTTGTATCCGTTTGACCCTGCAGATTTGCGCCCGAGCAAAAAGCGCGGTCTGACCCGGTCAGGATGATCACGCGGCTGGTCTTTTCCACATCCAACAGCGTAGCTGCCAATGTTTTCGCAAGCTGTGGCGTCAGCGCGTTCAGCGTCTTTGGGTCATTCAGCGCAATTGTCGTTATCCCGCCGGTTCTTTCGATTTTTAATCCGTCTGTCATGGTGTCCCCCCGTTTGCCCGCAGCAAAGCACCGATTGGAGGGAGAGGCAAACACCAGATTGGCGCACGGTCCACTAACAGGTGATTAACCGGTTTGGCGCAGCTTCGGGACTTGCAAATGCCCAAGCCACGGAGCCCGTTCATGACCGATACCTCGCCCATTCTCGCGATGCCTTATATCCAGCCGTCACAGGCGCAAAAGCATGTCACCCATAACGAGGCACTTAGCCTGTTGGATGTGATCGTGCAGCTAGCCGTGGAAACCGCCAGTCTTGCCACGCCTCCGGCGACGGCGGTTGAGGGAGATCGCTACATCGTCGCGGCAAACGGTCAGGCGGCATGGGCTGGTCAAGATCATCAGATTGCGACCTTTGTCAGTGGGGCCTGGATGTTTACGGCACCCAAGGCGGGCTGGGTTGCGCAGGTTGTGGACAACGGCACAGAGGTTGTTTTTGACGGCACGGTTTGGGCTTCGCGGTCGTTGAGCAATCTGCCGGGTCTGGGGATCGGTGCCAGCTATGATGGGTATAACCGGTTGGTTGTGTCGTCGGACGCGGTGTTGTTGAACAACGCAGGTGCTGGCCATCAGTTAAAGATAAACAAGGCGTCGGCAGGCGATACGGCGAGCCTGCTGTTTCAAACCGGATATGGTGGACGTGCCGAGATGGGAACTGCCGGAACCGACGATTTTTCGCTTAAGGTTAGTGCAGACGGATCAAGCTGGACAGAGGCGCTGCGTGTTGATGCGGCAACGGGTCGGGTCACTGTTGGCGTGTCCGGCTGGCGCGAGATGCTGACTGCACCGCGAAGCTATTTCGTGGATCAGGTTTTGGGGGATGATGTCGCCGATGGTTTGTCTGCTGGCACGGGCGCGTTTGCCACGCTGGCGCGGGCCGTGGCCGCGGTTCAGGGGATCGATACTGGGGGGCATGATATTACGATCCAGCTTGCAGATGGGACATATACTTCCTCGGTCGCCATGGCCTTTGAGGCCGCGCTTGTCGGGGGTGGGTATCTGATTTTGCAAGGAAATTCGGGCGATCCGGATCAGGTGACCGTCGAGGCGCTTGGCGAGGTTCTGATTGTCACGGCAGGAGATGTTTGCGTGCGCGGCATCCGGGTGCAAAACGCAAGCCCTACTGCGGCGGCGGTAACTGTTTCTGCGCGCGGGTCACTGACGCTGGATCAGGTTTCATTCGGTCCAGCGGGGGGGCATATCGACATCAAAGGTGGCGTGCTGCGGATTGACGGGGGGTATGCGGTCAAAGACGGTGCCACCTATCATTTACGCCTTACCGACGGGGGTCGATTTGACGGCAATGGGCAAACTGTGACGTTGGAAAGCGCACCGGATTTTAGCGATGCGTTTGTGGTTTGTGACACCGTTAGTCTGGCGCGCATGGCCGGGCAAAGCTTTGCCGGGACGGCCACGGGCAAACGCTATGCTGTGTCCGCCAATGCGGTTATCCAAAGTGGTGGTGTTGTTTTGCCCGGTGACGTGGCGGGTACTGTTCAAACGGGCGGTCAATATATCTAAGGATTGAGTACCGTTTTTCGCGAATTGTAAGCAAGCTCCACCAACTTGCCATAAAGTCGACCGCCCGAGAAACCACTCGGGCGGCAATATCATCCCCAGTGGCGATATGGGGTTGGTGCGCATGGAGTTCGATCATCTAACAACGTTGGCAGGTAGGACAGATATGTTCCTTACCGGTGTCACGGATATGGTCGTTGCGGAAACGTCTCAGGGGCGGGTGCTTTATACGACATCGCGGTTCGGGGGCGGGGATCTTCTTGCGTATCGCATCGGCGCGGATGGTGGCCTGACCCTGCTGGACAGCCGCGCGATGTCCGGAGAGACACAGGCCGGTAGCGTAAACAAACTGACCTTGGTTGATAACGAGCTGTTTCTGACCGGGGTGCAGAACGCTGCACTGACCAAGATCGGCATTGGGGCTGATGGCCGCTTTGGCGCTGTTTCCGCAGTGACCGGTGCACCGATGCCGTCACAGATGTTGGCCACCGAAACCGTCGAAGTGAATGGGCAAAAATTTCTATACGGGATTGCCCGCGGATCTGACGAGGTTGGCGTTTGGCGGATGAATGACAATGGCACGGTCACGCTGGTCGAAGGGGGCACGGCCGGAACAGCTTCTGAGGCTGGGTTCACGGGAATGTCGGTTGCGCAAGTGGGCGGCAAGCCGTTTTTGCTGGTTTCGTCTGCCGCTGATAACGCGTTGATTTGCATGTCCTTGAACACCAGTGGCTGGCCTCGTGAAGTGTCACGGATTTCTGCGGCAGACGGGGTGGGAATCGCCACGCCCACGGCAACCGCCTTTGTCGATGTCGGAGGCCAGTCGTTCGGCATTTTGGCATCCGCCGACAGTGCAACGCTGAGCGTGGTCATGTTGGACGCCAACGGGGCAATCGTCCTGACCGATCATGTGATGGATACACTTGATACCCGCTTTGACGGGGTTCATGTGATGGAAACCGCCACCCATAACGGGCGTGCCTATGTGGCTGTTGCTGGTGCTGATGATGGCGTGACCGTATTCGAATTGTTCGACGGCGGACGCCTTTCGCATATGACGACCATCGCCGATGGTGTGAACACCACGCTGGATGCCGTTTCCGCGCTTAGCTTTACGGTTCAGGACGGGCTTTTACACCTTGCTGTGGCCTCGGGCGTTGAATCGGGACTTAGCGTTTTCACCGTCGATATTTCTTCGCGCGTTGCGGCAATCACGGGTACCGCCGGCGCTGATGCGCTGACAGGCGGGGCTGGTGATGATCATCTGCTAGGCGGTGCGGGCAACGACACGCTTTCGGGCGCTTCGGGTGCGGATATTCTGTCTGACGGGGCGGGATCTGATCTTTTGATTGGGGGCGCTGGGCGGGACCGGTTTGTGTTCAGTGGCGACGGTGTGGTGGATACGATTGCGGATTTTGACATCACCCAAGACAGTATTGACCTGTCCGGCTGGGCGTTTCTGCGCAGCAATTCACAAATCACCTATCAAGGGACAGGCGACGGTGCCCAGCTTTCCTTTGGAGAGGAAACGCTGATCATCAAAACCGCCAATGGCCAATCCCTCAGCGCAGACCAGATTGCGTCGCTTCAACTGGTTGGCCAATCCCGTTTTATGCCGGATTGGGTGCTTCCGGACGAGCCGGATACGGAAACGGCACCGGGGGTTCCGGTCCCGTTGAACCTGATCGGCACCCCTGGGTCCGATACGCTTGCGGGGGACAATGCCGATGACATCATCGAAGGTCGGGCATCAGATGACGTTCTGTCGGGCATGGGGGGAAATGACACCATTCTAGGAGAGGATGGAAACGATGCCATGTACGGAAATGCTGGCAGCGACTTGGTCGAAGGAGGGGGCGGCGCTGACAGCATTTGGGGGGGTATCGGCTGGGATACCCTGCGCGGAAACGGCGGCGATGATGTGCTGGTTGGCGGTGACGGTTTCGATGCAATCGGTGGCGGTGATGGAAACGATACGCTGTCCGGAAATAACGGCGCGGACAGGCTGTATGGTGATAATGGCAACGACAAACTTGTTGGCGGGCTGAATTCGGACAGCCTTTGGGGGGGGGCGGATCAGGATACGCTCGAAGGCAGCGCCGGGGCTGACAACCTGTATGGCGGTACAGGCAATGATCACCTTTTCGGAAATGCGGGGGCCGATTTCCTAGAGGGGGAATCCGGGAATGATCGGCTGTCCGGGGGCATTAATAACGACACACTTGATGGGGGGGCTGGCGACGACACGCTTCAGGGGGACAATGGATCCGATCTGTTAAGAGGCGGGGATGGCGACGATCTGCTGAAAGGCAATGCGGGGCATGACAATCTGGATGGCGGCCGCGGGAATGATATCTTGTCGGGTGGCATCGGGGCTGATCGGTTTACCTTTGGTTCCGGGCGGGATCGAATCCTTGATTTCCAAAACGAGATTGACACTTTGGTATTGGATTCAGCGCTTTGGGGCGGTGGGTCATTAAGCCTAAGCCAACTGGCGAACTACGTGACCGAGACCGCTGACGGATCAATATCTTTAGATTTTGGTAACGGGAACATTCTAGAACTCTCGGGTGTGGAAACATTGAGCGTCCTGAATGGCGATGTGGAGTTTGTATGAATAATTTCAAAGGAATAGATCGTGAAAGTCTGGGGAAATGGCAAACATGCTCTTCAAAGCTCCAAGATGTCCCGGTGATATCTGCGCAAGAACAACAGACCCAAAAGCCCAAACACAGCAGCTATGGAATAAACGTAAACCGGCATGGCGTAGGAAGCGTCGTAGCTGTGGTAAAACCCGGCGCGCAATAAGCCCACGATATGGATAATTGGATTATACCAAAGCCAGCCCCGATATGGCTCTGGTATGCTTTCAAGTGTAAAAATGACGGCAGAGATCAGCAAAAGCGGCCGTGTCAAAATGCTATAAACACGCTGCCAGATCGGAAACATCGACATCAAAAAGCAGTTAAACGTGCCGATGCCTAACCCCAAGGCTCCGGCCATTGCCAGAGCGGACAAGACATTACCCACTTCAAATGTTGTTCGTGTATCGAAAATCAGAACGATTCCCCCCAAAACGATTGCCCCCGCAAGAAACTGGGTTAAGAAATTTAGAAAAAAGCGGCCCAAAATGGCGTCAATAAATGTGACACGCGGATAGGCGAGCAGTTGTTTTGAATAGTTGATCGCCTGCGCCGTCTTGGCGCTGAGATCGCTGAACATTAAAAACGGCAATAGGCCCGTGGCATAGAACATGGGAAAATTTGTACCTAGCAGCGGGCTGCGAAATCCAACCGAAAAGATCGCCGACAAAAGTGCAATGCCCAAAACGGGCTCTGCCAAGGCCCACAGATATCCGCCGGGTGAGCGGCCGTAGCTGGCTGTCATTTCTCTTAAGATCAGTGCGCACAGCGTCCGCATTGTCCCAAAGCGCAAGGGTCGGTTGACCTTTCGCAAACCGCGCCGCGATTGACTCTTGGGATGGTTTGTTAACGACATTATGTGACCGATATGTCTGTGGTGATTGGGCCAGCCCAACGGGCGGGGACATTCGCACCAAAACGGTCGCCAATAAAGTCATACTGGGGCGCAAATGCTTCGTGAAACGCCCTTCGAAGGTCGTCGGGAAGCACCGCCGTTATGCCAAGATTGCTGAGGGTTTCCGGCTCTATCGTAATCGGGGGAATCTCTAAAAAACGGCAGATGTTCGCCATCGTATCCGTTTGAAACAGCGTTTCGTAAAACAGGTATTGAATTTGGTCGGCAGGAATTGCGGCCTCTAGCTCTGTTATGGTGCGCTGGTAATCTGCACGCTCGATTTTGGCCAAACGGTTGCTGTCGATCAGTTGTCTGGCCCGGGTTTCGCAGACCTCTTGAAAGTTCTCAGGGAGGGTGTTTGCCATCTTCACAGCCATCCGAATTTGCGACCACATCCGATCAATTGGGTCCCGAAGGATGAACATGAATTTTGCTGACCCTATTCGACCCATTTCCCCAAATGTTGCGCGGTCCAAAATCGCGTAGGCTGGTGTAATGTCGCAGATCACCTTTTGATTTTGATAACTTTCCAAAAGATAGGCCAGATAGGGCCCATGATCGCCAGTATCGCCAGTGTATATCGACAAAAGGGATGTTAAATCTTGTAAAAGCTCAACGTTAGCGCGGTTGCGCGGCCCGGTTTCAGCAACAAGACGTTTGGACAGGTTTTGTGCCGCCCTGACCCGCAGGTCGAGCACTTGCTGCGCTCTTCCGGAAACCACGTCAAAATAATGCAGCTCCTTGTTTCGAGAAAAATGCACCTGCGGACTTTTGCGTAAAGCGTCGTAAAGCCATGTCGTGCCAGCCTTTTGGGCACCTATGCAAAAAACCATTCGGGCATTTTCCGGAAACATATTTGGGGTCTTTCGAAAAGGGCGGTTCAGGCTCTCATGTTGTAACTGTGGCGTTCTATCGCTTCGTTAATATCGTCAAAATAATCGAGCTTTCCGTTTTCCAGCACTGCACCTGCGGTACACATTTCGCGGACCATCCCGATGGAATGACTGACGAAAATTGAACCAGCGCGCGACATTCTATCGGTAAAAACCTGCTTGCTTTTGCGCTTGAAGGAGGCGTCGCCGACGGCGGTAATCTCGTCTATCAAATAGGTGTCAAACGCCAGCCCCATGGATACGCCGAAGGCTAACCGCGACCGCATTCCTGATGAATATGATCGGATGGGCAGGTGAAAATGGCTGCCAAGCTCAGCGAAATCATCGACGTAAGCCATAAGCGCATCGGTGTTTGCGCCGTAAATCCGGGCGACAAATCTTGTATTCTGCGCACCGGTCATATCCGGGTGGAACGATCCCGCAAAGCCGACGGGAAAAGAGATTTGTCCGTCAGTAAGGATTTCTCCAGATGTTGGGTCGGCGGTGCCTGCGATCATTTTCAGCAATGTAGATTTGCCCGCACCATTGCGACCCAATAGACCAACGGAAACCCGGCTTGGAAAAATTGCATTGATATTGTCGGCCACAATTTTGCGCCGTCCGCGCAGCCGGTAGGTTTTTGTGAGGTTTTGCAAAGCGATCATGGCACTTTGCTAACGCCGATCCCTTAAAGAATAGCCAACCATGACCAAAATCGACCAAATGAAAAAACTGAACAGCGCGATCAACCCCATGGTGACGGGTCGGTTTGGATAGATAGAAGTTTCTGCCAGTGTCGGGCTGACATGTGCCGCAAGATACCGTGTCTGGCGCCGTGATTCTGCAACGGCGGCATCATAGGCCGCCAGTGCCGCTGTATAGGATTGTTCGGCAAATTGGCGGTCTACAGAGAGGCTTTCGAATTCACCCACTAAATCCGCAAAACGGTCATCACGGGTGTCGCTTGCACTGCCAATGCCAAGCTTGCCGCGTTCTTGCCGCAGCCGCGCTTCGATGACCTCGCGGCGGCGTTCTGCCTGCTTTGTCCGGGGGTCTCTTTCGGTGCTGGTCTGGCGCAGCATATCAAGGTCGATCAGGGTTTCGGCCATTTGCATTTCCAACGATGACAACAAACCAGTCTGTATCTGCAACGTAGAATCGGGCGACACAATCTGGTTCTTGTTGCGAAACTTTGTCACCTCGGCACGCGCAACCTTGAGCCGTTGAACGGCGGTTTCAAGCTCCTCTCGGGCGTGGCGCGTGGCGTCTTCTCTGGCAATGTCGGAGAGCCTGTTAATCATGCGCGAACTTTCATCATACACCATGCGCGCGATATTTTGGGCGTCTTGGGGATCGAACGCCTGCACCTCGAGGTCAATCAGGCCGGTGCTGCTGTCATTGTAAACAGTCACCATCCGCGCCCAATAATCGGTCAGATCTTCGATGGCACCGGGGGGGGCATAGCTGAAAATGGGGTCAATTTCGGGATCTGCCTTGGACCATAGGTGACGCAAATCAAGGGCATCATCGACGGTTCGCACCAGCTCTTGGCTCTGAATAAATTTATACAGAATATCTTCGTCCGATGACCCGGATCCGGACAGCTCTGCAACGCCGCCCAAAAGCTCGACTGCCGAACTTATTTCCTCTGTTCTGACAGAAAAGCCTGCAACCGAAACATAGCGGTCTGCTGCGCGTTCCCAAAGATACCAGGCGGCGGCCAGATTTGTCCCAAGCACACCCAGCAAAAAGCTGAGGAAAACGATCCTGTGGCGCAGTTTGATGCGGGCGCGACGCACCGGCGGGGCCACGGGATGTACTGGCACAGTATTCGCCGCGATCTGGGATGCAGGTTCAGCCGCTTGACGCGCCTCGGCCTTTGCCAAAAGCGCACGTTTCTTGGCAAAGCGTTGTTCTTCGATCCTGGCCAGTGCCTCTTCGCGCTCGCGAATTTTCAAGGCTTTGCGGTTGTCGTGCAAAACATGTTGATCCTTCAGCGGAGGAAATTTGTGAAGCGATTTATTGCGGGCCATTTCCTACCCCCGATCACTGAATATTAAGTGGGCTGTGGTTTTGTGCATAGCGAAACCATCCTGATCCATACCGGTGGAAAACCTATGCTGCCTCATGTTCACATCTTGCTTTGTACCAAAGATGGCGGTGCGTTTTTGGCCCCGCAACTGCATTCGATCCTGACGCAAACTCACCAAGACTGGAGCCTTTGGATAAGTGATGACGGGTCGACAGATCAAACAGTGCCCGAGATCAAAAGGTTCATCGCAAACCATCCGGATCGCGATATCCGATTGCTCCAAGGACCGAAAAAAGGCTGCGCGCAGAACTTTATGTCGCTGTTGGCGCAGCCCGAACTGGACGGTGCATGGGTCGCTTTCGCGGACCAAGATGACATCTGGATGCCGCACAAGCTTGGTCGCGCCGTCGATATGATTTGGCGGGGAACAGGGGCGCAGATCTATGCCAGTCGAAGCGTTTATACGGACAGTTGTTTGAATGTGATTGGTATGTCGCCCCGATATCAAAGGCCGTTTGAATTTGGCAATGCGCTTGTGCAAAACGTGCTGAACGGGAATACGATTGTCATTCCTCCAATGATTACTGATTTCTTGCGCAGCACGGTTGGTTTTTCGGTGCAGGCGAATGTGCCGTTCCACGACTGGTGGGTGTATCAGATGGTCACCGGCGCGGGGTTTGATGTGATCCATGACGCGAAACCGGGGGTATTCTACCGCCAACATGAGAACAATATTTTGGGCGCACAGCGTATCAATGTTATGCACCGCGCCATGCTGGTGATTCAGCGTATTTTCGTGGACTGGGTGGATCGCAATGTCATGGTGCTCAATGACCTCGCTCCTGTGTTGACCAAGCCAAGCCGACGGTTGCTGTTCAACTTTATTGACTGGCGCACACAGGCCACGCCAATTCTGCGGGCGGCCCCTCAGTCGATTGGGGTATATCGGCAAAGCCAGTCCGGTGATCTGGCGCTGCGCGCATTGGGATGGATGGGAGGGGTGTAAAGGATCGATCATTGCATCAAGCCATTTTGAACCAGCGTTCCCATTAATTCGACATCCAAAGCTGCAAAATCAGCCAGCTTTTGACGATTGGCATCGCTTTCGATCCGGTCAAGCAGTAACGGCCAGCGTTTCGTGTTAGTGGATCCGGGACCAGCGTTGATACGCGTGTTGGAGAGGGCTGCTTTTTTACCCGTCAATTGATGCAAATCAGATTCCAGAGTGCCTAGGTTTTCGATGCTATAAATGCGATTCAGTTGGCTGGCCCCCATTCGGGCCTTGGTCAGAATTTCTGACGAAGAACAATCGGCCAATGCGGCAGCGCCGCGAATTTTCCGGGTCGCGAAATAGGCGCAGTAGAAATTTGCATAGTGGTCCAGAATGAAACGTTGCCAGTCCTTGGTCCCACCAAAGAAATAGTCATCGATTGAGCAGTGCCGAATTTTACGAAGGCCTGTGTTTTCAGGCAGGGTCAGCGCACTGTCTGGCAAGCCAAGGGATTTGTGGTGCAGGTAGAAATAAAAGGATGCGATCCGTTCGAATGGATCGCGCAGAATGGTGAAAACAAAGCGATCATTGCCGATGTCATCTAGCGTATTCCAATCCAAATGCCCTGAATACAGACGATAGCCAGCGGGAAACTGACCATCGTTTGGGGCTTGGGTGTGCACGCGCACGGGTGATGTTTGGTCGGCACCCACGATCCTGGACAGTTCAGAATGCACGGTTTGCCCGGCCGTTTTAGGAATATGCAGGAAAACTATTTTCTTCATCCCGGCACGCCGTCCCGCAGGTCAATTTTTTCGGGCAAATATGGGGTCACTGTACCGATCATTTCATAGATTCCCTTGCAGAAATCAGCGGGATTTGAGGGGTCGAGATGGTCCATTTGCCAAGGTGCGAACTGCCACCACTGGCTGCGCAGCATGGGGGTGATCAGGCTGGGCGGAAAACGCATTTTCTTGATCACCGCTGGGTTGCCCGTAACCACCGCAAAAGCCGGTACATCGCGGGTGACCACGGCATGTGCGCCCACGATCGCCCCGTCACCGATCGTCACACCCGCAGCGATATAGGCACCATGACCGATCCAGACATCATTCCCAATGGTCGTAATCTTTACCTTTGTGGGGGGGCCGTTGAAGCTGAATTTGTAGTTGTGATAATGTTCGGCCGCATCAAAGTTTTCACCAAGATCAAACAGCCGGTCGCCAAGGTAGAATGCGGGGCTGGTTGAGACCCAAGTGGTCGGGTGGTTTTGCCTGCCGATTTGTGTTGCCTCGCCGAAGGAACAATAGCGTCCGATCCGTGCGGCAAAGCAATACCCTGATACCTGATAAGAAAATGCGCCAAGCTCAAGCGAATGCTCGTACTGTGTCCACTTCAAGCTGCCTGGTGCCTCTAACACAGTATGTTGCGGGAGGTTTACAGATGACCCGCCCCTGTTCAAAACTTCGATGCCAGCCGCGCGCAGGGATTTTAGGGGTATTGCGATCTGGGACATTAGGCGGCTCTCTTGGGATGTTTAAGATGCTGGGCAAAATGTTGTTGCAGATTTTGGCCAAGATCATCCTTGCTGGCAAAGGGGATCGTGAAGCCATTTTCCGCTTGGGTCACAGCATCGCCCTGGGCACCCAGCCCAAAGGCATGAACAGGAAGGCCCGTCGCGAGCGCTTCATGTGTGGTGAACGAAAAGGTTTCCGGCCAAATCGACGGAATGATCCAATCGGTGATGCCATAGCGCGCCGCAATTTGCGCGAGGTTCGACATTTTATAGGCCCCGTGGACCGGGACTGAAGGCGGGAGTGGAAAGCTCAGATCGAAGTGGCCAACAATCGCGAGACCGATGTTGTTTGCTTCAAGGTAGCGGGCCAAACCATCAATCAGTCCTGCCCCTTTTTGGTAGCCAATATCGCCCAATACCCCGATCACGCGTCGTGCATGCGCGGGTTTTTGGATTAGGCGGGGCACAGGTTGCAAAATCTTATGGGGCTTCAGCGCGATCTTATCGCTGGCTTGTGGGTATGCCCGCACGACGATATCTGCGCTGTTTGACGAGAAAACAACCACGTCCTTTGCAGCCTCTATCAGCGCACCCCACTTTTCTTGCCAGCGTTCTAACGTCACGGTTTCGTTTCTGTTTTTCACCTGATGTGCAGGATTATCAGTTAGCGTTGGTTCGGGAATGCCGTCAAAACGACCCTGATCATCAAGCAGCGTGTAAGACGGGGACACAGCAAAATAGTCGTGGAATAGGACTTCGATCGCATGCCGCCCTTCTTCACTGAAACTAAGAATAGCGTCCGGAAGGTTTGCCGGATCATGATCACCAACGCCGCAGGAATAGATGATCCGTCGTCGTGCAATGGGTAACAGCATTTTATGCACATAGGACAGATCATCGGTGCGCCCGGAAACGAGGCCATCGGGTGTCACAAGTTCGATTTGCCAACGCTTGGCCCCGCCGACCCTCAAGATGATGGCCGAGCGGCCCAATGCATGATGTTTTTTTGCAATTCTGTTTTGCAAGTACGCTTCGGCACCGCCGCCCATGCTGTGCGCCAGATAAATCGAAACTGGATAGGCATCCTGTGCCCCGACCCAAGCCAGCGCAAGTGCAAGGCGGGTTGAACGCAGTGGGTCGGCGCTGACAAAACGTTGCACTTCGATGTCATAGGCTGGATAGCGCTTGGTGATTTTTTGATTGTTTTCAGAGATCAGCTTTCGCTTTTCCGCTGAGCCAAAGCTTTGCCCGCCGCGATGTTCGACAAATAGGTTGGTGGCGCACATATGCTTGCCCCCGAACGCGCGGGCGCGTTGACACCAATCAACTTCTTCGCCATAGCCGCGCCCGAAAGCAGTGTCTAAATAAGGGATTTTGTTGAGATATTTCAAATTTATCGCCATGCAAAAGCCGACGCCTGTGGGGGCAAACACACGCTCTGCACAAGGGTTTAGTCGGATTGCAGTCGCATCAATTTCATCCCCCTGTCGGGGGGCAAGTGGTTGAGGGGTGCAAATCAGAGGGGCGGTGAAAATCTCCGCATCATTTGACATTGGGGTCACTGTCGCTACGTCTTTTTCCGTCATCATCGGTGCAATCAGACGGCTGGCCCATCCAGCGGGTACCAGCGCATCAGAATTCATCAAGATTACAGGGTCACCCCACAGAAGCGCTTTTTCAAAGCCACGGTTGACGGAATGAATGAACCCCAGATTTTCAGCGTTTTTTATGAGTATGACGGTGTCGGGATGTTGTTTTTTCCAACCCTCCAAAAAGGGGCGCACGCGCGGATCGCTTGAGCAGTCTTCGATCAGGATCAAACGCCATGCAACGTCGGTGTGTTGGACGACATGCTTCAACGCCTCTTGGACAAGGTCGAAAGCGTTGAAGACGGGCATGACAATTGTGATGCCGGTTTGTGGTTTCACCAAGTCCAAGGACAGCCGGAAAAGATCAGGATCCAGCTCTTGCGCTTGGGGCAAAGCAGTCAACTTTAGGCCCTGTTTTATATTGGCGCGATACCTTGAATTTCTGGTGATCAGCCACCCCAAACAGGCAGGCAAAAACGCCAGCAACGCGCAGACAAAGCGGAAAATGATACGAAGTTGAACATAGCGGATATTCATGAGAGGCAAAGGCATGGAAATCGTTGCGGCCGCGTCGTTTGCATCGTGAAATTCGACACCAAAACGCGAGATTTCACGCAACCCCACGGGCCCAAGGGGCAGAACTAGATCAAAGCCGAGATCAGGATTAAGGCCGTGCGCTTGTGCAACGTCATGCCGGTGCAGGTTTGCCTTGGTGGTCGCTTTGATACCGTTCATATGCAAGACGACCGTGTCCGCCAATGTCCAGCCAGCCACGCGAATTTCGCCTTGCGACATGGACACGACATCAATTGCGCCGACCATCTGGCCGTCGGCGTTGAATATCCCTTGGGGTTTTCCGCGCGCATTGAGATGTGCAGCGGCGTAGCGGGCAAAAAGAGCGGCGAGCTGTTTATACAAAATAAGTCATTTCGATTCTAAGTTCTTTAGAGTGAGCTTCAGATCAGCACGCTTGTGCTTAAGGGGAGGTTAAATTGACCAGGCCATGCGTTTGTTACCGACCAAGGAGAAGGCCTGAATGCCAAAGGACGGAATGAACGCGATCGAAGTCACTGATCTTGGTGCGAACAACCAGATCGATATTGATCCGACGGTTAAGGCCGCTCGCGGGGTTCAGATTTCCATCCATGGCCGCAATAATCACCTGATAATCGGGCAAGATACGGTATTAGGCGGCGGTATGATTGAACTGCGCAATCACGATAGTTCGATTACAATCGGTACGAATTGCAACTTGACGGGCGCGCTACGGTGCCGCGCTGTAAACAGCCATATTCGTATCGGCAATCATACGACGATGATGGGGGCTCAAATCACCCTGCACGAGGCTGGCATGATCACCTTGGGGGAGGATTGCATGTTATCGGGTGATATTGCGATGGACGTGAGCGATATGCATTCGATCTTGGACAAGGAAACCGGTGAGCGGCTAAATATGCCGCGTGATATCTTGATTGGTGATCATGTGTGGCTTGCGCAAGGGGTGCGCGTCATGAAGGGAGCACGGATCGGCCAAGATGTAATCGTGGGGAGCCGCGCGATGGTTTTGGGGACCATTCCGGCCCATTCGTTGGCTGTCGGTGCGCCCGCGCGGGTTGTACGCAGCGGTGTCACATGGGACCGGCGACGTTTGCAGCCCGAAAAGGGATTTTGCGAGATTGAAGAAAACGTTGTTCAGCCTTCTAATTGATCCTAAACGATGCGGCTCGCGCACCCGGCGACATGTACGGTATCGAAGCCTTGGATTGCAAGGGCACGAGCAAAGCCAAGCTGGGAGGGCGTGGGGTCCCGGCTAACGAACGCGTCAAAAGGCCCAGCGAAACAAGAAACATCGCCGCTACCTGTTGGAAACACTTGGGATGGCGGCGCTTCCACCTCGGAAAGCTAACATTGACGCCACCCGCAGCGAACGGCCGCTCTCCGCCCATTCTGTTGATGCTATGCGACAGTACACTTTCGTTAAGCCCGAGGTATCTGTGGTGAAGCGCAGATTCAATTTTTGCAACGCAACGGTTTGCCCTTCCAGCGCAGTGGAATTGGAGGCGATGTCATCGACGAACCGTTTGAGTTCAACAGCGTCATGTTGACCATCAACAAGCGGGGGCAAATTTTCAGGTACAAATCGCGCGAAGATCCCAGAACTCGTAAACAGATCATACTGTTTTTGAGATATTCCGAGAAGGTTCCTTGCCGCAGTTTATCTATGAAGCGTTGTCTGTTTTGCGCTACCTCTGTGACTGTCTCACGGTGGATCATTGTGTGGCTATGCCCAAAGCCAGATAAATACTGCTTTCCAGGTAAATGTTGCTTTGCAATTGCATCGACAAGACGCTCTGCGCGAATGTGTAGTAACTTTGCTGCTTCAGCTGCACTAATCCAGTTCCGCAATTCAGAGGGGGCATCGGCCCCTCCCACATAAGCACCATCGAATTCGCGCTGAACGACTTCTCCGATCGCGGCACGGAAGTCATTGTAGGCTTGGCGATCAAAAGCGATTAGGCGTTGGTACCACCTGCCAAGTCGCGCTGGCGCCGATGATAGCGTAGGGTCGGCGACTTGCAGGCGCTGAGAGACCTCATCTCTAAATCTCTTAGGCCATTCCGGTCAATTCTGGGCGGCGCATTTAATGGCGGTGTGTTGCCCTATTTCTGGTATTTGCGCGCATCGTGCTGTTCTGGAGTCAGCCGCAAACAGCCCTGAAGTCCGTACCAGGCATGTCCACCTGATCTGATGCAAGTAACCGATTTGCAAAGCTTTTGGCAATTTAGCTAATGAGGGAGAGCACACGTCACGTCGAGAGCCGGTATCGGCCACATGAGCTTTTGCTACCATTCATGGGCAATGGTAGAATTTAGGTCATCACGCATCGAGTGCAGAAATCTTGGGTGTCAATGAAATGGCGACCCAGAATAGCAACGAGTGAAATGAGACCGCACGACTTCTTTTATCTAAGCCGATGATAAGAGTAAGATAATATTGATTTCAGTATTCTCGCGACGCGAAAAAATATGCGCGCCGCGAAAAAATATCCGCTCCCCTACAAACCGTCAGAAGTCTAGATTTTCGACGTTCAATGCGTTCTGCTGGATGAATTCACGACGTGGTTCGACCACATCGCCCATCAGTTTGGTGAACAGATCATCCGCCTCCGCCATGTCTTCTACCCGAACCTGCAACAATGTTCGCGCGTCGGGGTCTAGGGTTGTTTCCCACAGCTGGTCGGGGTTCATTTCGCCCAAACCCTTGTAGCGCTGGAGCGACAGACCCTTTTCACCCTCGGCCAAGATTGCCTCGAGAAGGTCCATTGGCCCGTAAATCATCTGCGAACGGTCTTTGCGCACCAGTTTGGCTGGCAAGCGGTAAACATCTTGCAAATGCTGGGTAAAGCCGCCGGAGCGCTTTGCCTCGCCAGAGCGCAGCATGCGACCATCAAGGGTGCGCACCTCTTCTACACCGCGCAGGATGCGGGCCAGACGAACGCCATGATCTTGGGTAATGCGGCCCTGCCAGCCACGTTCCCACTCTAGCGCAATCAGGTTCAGACGCTCGGCTACCTTGTCGGCGACGCCTTGAAGGTCTGCATCCACCACGCCGGGCACAAAAGCGCCCGCAATCGCGGCCTGTTCCAGAATGTGTCGTGGATAATGGGTCGGAAATGCCTCGAGCACCCGGCGCATCTGGCGGGCCAGGTCGACAACGCGGGCCAGATCCTGACCTGTAATTTCTTCTCCGTTTCCTTGACGCAACATTGCACCATCAATGCCCTGTTGGATCAGGTAATCTTCCATGGCCGCTTGGTCTTTCAAATAGACCTCGGATTTGCCGCGTGACACTTTGTACAAAGGTGGCTGGGCAATATAAAGGTGCCCGTTTTCAATAAGTTGGGGCATTTGGCGATAAAAGAAAGTCAGCAGCAGCGTTCGGATATGCGCCCCGTCCACGTCCGCGTCGGTCATGATGACGATCTTGTGGTAGCGGAGTTTGTCGATGTTGAATTCGTCACGCCCGATGCCGGTCCCCAACGCCATGACGAGGTTACCGATTTCCTGAGATCCCAGCATGCGGTCAAATCGTGCGCGTTCAACGTTCAGGATCTTGCCTTTTAGGGGCAAAATCGCCTGAGTCTGCCGATCCCGACCGGTCTGGGCCGACCCGCCAGCTGAATCACCCTCGACGAGGAAGACTTCGGTCTTGGACGGGTCTTTCTCTGAACAATCCTTGAGCTTGCCAGCAAGGAAATTCACATCCATCGCGGTCTTGCGCCGTGTCAGATCACGCGCTTTGCGCGCCGCTTCTCGGGCATGGGCGGCTTCAATAATCTTTCCGACCACTATCCGCGCTTCGGTGGGGTTTTCTTCGAACCACTCCGACAGCTTTTCGTTGACCAGCCCTTCGACGGCAGGGCGCACTTCGGAACTGACCAGCTTGTCCTTGGTCTGAGAGCTGAATTTGGGATCGGGCACTTTAACGGACAACACGCAGGTCAGACCTTCGCGGGCATCATCGCCGGTAAAGGTGACCTTTTCTTTTTTCGCGATCCCGGAGGATTGCGCATAGTTGTTGATCGTCCGGGTCAGCGCACCTCGAAAGCCCGCCATATGCGTGCCGCCATCGCGCTGCGGAATGTTGTTGGTGAAGGGCAGGACGTTCTCATGATAGCTGTCGTTCCACCACATCGCGACTTCGACGCCGATGTCGTCTTTTTCGCCAGTGATGAAGATCGGTTCTGGCATGACCGATGATTTTGACCGATCCAGATATTTGACGAACTCTTTGACGCCACCTTCGTAGAACAGTTCTGATCGCAGAGGTTCGGAGGGCCGTTCATCCGTCAGGATAATCCGCACGCCGGAGTTCAGGAATGCCAGTTCGCGCAAGCGTTTCTCAAGCGTTTCAAAACTATATTCGAGGTTCGAAAACGTGCTGGTCGACGCCATAAACCGGACTTCGGTGCCGGTGCGATCGGTCGGGCCAACGACGCTTAGATGTTCCTTGGTAAAGCCACCTTCGAAGCGGGCAACGTGTTCTTTACCCTCGCGCCAGATGCGCAGTTCAAGCCAGTCGGACAAGGCGTTGACCACTGATACACCCACGCCGTGCAAACCGCCGGAAACCTTGTAGGAATTGCTGTCGAATTTGCCGCCCGCATGCAGCTGGGTCATGATGACCTCGGCGGCAGAGACACCTTCGCCTTGGTGGATACCGACAGGAATGCCGCGGCCGTTATCGCTGACCGAAACCGAATTATCTTCGTGGATTGTGACGTTTACCGCGTCGGCGTGACCGGCCAGTGCTTCGTCGATACCGTTATCTACGACCTCGTACACCATGTGGTGCAGACCAGACCCGTCATCGGTGTCGCCGATATACATGCCGGGGCGTTTGCGAACAGCTTCTAAGCCTTTGAGAACTTTGATAGAATCTGCGCCGTATTCCTCTGGAATCTGCTTGTCGTCGGACATTCTGGGAAACCTTCTTTTGTTGCCCAATTAATAGTATTTTTTGGCAGTATTGTCACGCGTCTGACACAAGATTTTGTGTCAGATAAAGGGGATCAGCAGCCCAACCAGAATCAGCAAGCACCCTGCGGTTATATTGATCCGTCTTAAGGTCGCAGGATTAGTCATCAGCCCACGTATTCTCCCGACAAACCCGGCGATAGCAAGGTTGCCCAAAAGCGGTATCGTGACAGAAACAGCGATGATAGCGGTGACATCCATCCACGTTATGGCGCGCAAATCAAAGAAGCCCGGCAAGACGCCGATATAGAATAAAACGGCTTTTGGATTGCCCAAGATTGCCAGCAACCCAGCTGCAAATCCGGACCACGCGCCGGGCCTGGTCAGGCGGCTGTCACTGCTGATCCGCGCACCGGCATTGCGGATCAAAAGTCCGCCCATCAACAGAAAGACACCGCATGCCAACCAGCGCATGCCCAACATGAAAACGTCAAAGACCGACAAGATCCAGCTGATCCCCAAAACGGCAACCAGTGGCCACAACATGTCACCGATAGACACCCCCAAGGCCAGCGGCCATGCGGCGCTGAACCCGCCTGAAAGTGCACGCGCCATCAGTGCCAGCCAGACAGGCCCCGGCGTCAGAAACAGGATCACCAACGCGCCGCAGTACAACAGCAGGTCGGGTAGAGAAATGGTCATAACTGCATCCGTGCTTCTGACATGCCGTTTGTTTCAGTGACTTCAAGCATTTGCGCGCGCGGGCCAAGGCTGTCGAACAGCTCTGCTCCGGTGCCGGTCATCCAAGCCTGCGCGCCAAGGGCGGTGATTTCATCATAAAGCGCGGCACGACGGTTCGAATCCAGATGGGCCGCGACTTCGTCCAACAAAAGCAACGGAGGCGCGCCAAAATCTGCCGCTAAAGCGCGGGCATTGGCAAGGATCAGCGAAACCAGCAGCGCTTTCTGCTCTCCTGTTGAACAATCGCGGGCGGGGACATCTTTGGCGGCATATACGCCCTCCAGATCGGCCCGATGCGGCCCAATCAACGTACGGCCCGCCGCAAGATCACGCATGCGGTTATCTGCAAGCGCAGCACGCAGGTCTTGCGCCGTCGTGGGCATATCGCAGATCAAGGTGAGCGCCGCAGTCGGAAAGGCGGTTTCGGCTTGGGATTGCGCCTCGGTAATGGCTTGCAGGGCGCTTTGCCGGTTGGCATGGATCGCGGCCCCGGCTTCGGCCAGTTGTTGTTCAAGCGCGATGTACCATGACGGTTCACGCACCATATCCTTGAGCAAGCGATTGCGTTCGCGCATTGCTTTCTCATAGGCCAAAGACTGTTCGGCGTGGTCGGGTAGAAAACTAAGTGTCATTCTGTCCAAAAACCGCCGCCGGCCTTCCGCACCTTCGATCCACAGCCGGTCCATTGAAGGGATCAACCAGAGAACCCGCGCGATCTTGCCAAGGGCAGTTTGTGGTGTGGCCTTGCCATCGATCCTCACCTGTCGGGCTGCACCGGCTTCGGACCAGATCTCGATCTCGTGGACACGGCCCAAGGAATGCAGCAGTGCTGTGACTTTCCAGCCAAGGGCTTCTGGCCGGCGGGTCATGTCCAGCGCACTTGAACGCCTCAGCCCGCGTCCGGGGGAAAGCAGTGATACCGCCTCAAGGACATTGGTTTTGCCAGCCCCATTCGGCCCATAAATCGCAACAGGGCGCGCATCAGTATCAACGACCGCACGCTTATGCGACCGAAAATGCGACAGGGTCAGATGAGAGATGAAAAGCTGCGTCACATGGAATACCCGAATTCTTCAAAGAATTCGGTCCGTAATTTTCGAAAATTACGGTTATTCACACACGCATCGGCATAACGACGTAAACGGCGGACATATCATTGCCCTCGCGCATCAACGTCGGATCACCCGATGAGTTGAACAGGAACACGGCATTCTCGCGGTCTACCTGGCTTGCAATTTCAAGCAGATATTTCGCGTTGAACCCAATCTCAAGCCGTTCATCCGCATAGGCGACCACCAGCTCTTCTTCGGCAGCACCGCTGTCGGGCGCATTTACCGACAGGATCAACCTGTCTTCATCCAGCTGCAATTTCACCGCACGCGACCGCTCGGAGCTGACGGTCGCCACACGGTCCACAGCCCGGGCAAAGTCGCTGGCGTCAACTTCCATTTTGCGTGTGTTCCCCTGTGGGATCACGCGGGTATAGTCTGGGAAAGTGCCATCGATCACTTTTGACGTCAGCGTGATGTCAGGGGTGGCAAAGCGGATTTTTGTTTCGGACACGGATACGGCGATTTGCATCTCGTCATCGTCCAGCAGCTTGCGCAATTCGCCAACGGTTTTGCGCGGCACAATCACACCGGGCATGTCACTGGCACCTTCTGGCATGGGCGCATCAATGCGCGCCAGACGGTGGCCATCGGTCGCCACGCAGCGCAAGACCTTGCTGCCTTCGCTTTCCGAGATGTGCATGTAAACGCCGTTCAGATAATACCGGGTTTCTTCGGTCGAAATGGCGAATTTTGACTTGTCGAACAAGCGGCGCAGCACAGGGGCAGGCGCTCTGAAATTCGACTGATATTCGGAAGAGGCCATTACGGGGAAATCTTCGCGCGGCAGCGTCGCCAGCGAAAAGTTCGAGCGCCCAGCCTCGACGGTCAGACGACCGGCGGCACTGTCTGAGGTCAGCGTGATCAATGCGCCATCGGGCAATTTGCGCACGATTTCATGCAAGGTGGTGGCAGAGACAGTCGTGGCACCGGCACGTTCGATCTGTGCAGGGGCCTTGTCGACGACTTCGATATCCAGATCGGTGGCGCGGAAAGATGCATCGCTGCCTTCGGCTTCGATCAATACGTTGGCAAGGATCGGAATGGTATTGCGGCGCTCTACCACTGACTGGGCCTGTGACACGGCCTTAAGCAGTGCTGCGCGTTCGATGCTGAATTTCATATGCAATCTCCATTCCGGCAGTCCGGGAGGGCAAATTACCCTGTTCCGGTGTATTCACAAGAGGTTTATTGACTTTTCAGCGCGAAACAAAGGCCCGTCAAGGCCTTCGCTTCAGTTCTGCGTGGGGGTGTCGTTCTTATGCTTCAAGCGCGCGGCGCAACAATTCCAGATCTTCGGCAATCTGCGCATCGTTTTGCTTGAGTTCTTCGATGCGTTTCACACCGTGCATGACCGTCGTGTGGTCGCGCCCGCCAAAGCGACGACCAATTTCCGGTAAGGAACGGCTGGTCATTTTCTTGCACAAATACATGGCGACCTGACGCGGACGCGCATAGCTGCGCAGGCGTTTGGGGCCGACCATATCGCTCAGTCGGATATTGTAATGCTCGGATACTTTGCGCTGGATTTCCTCGACGCTGATCTTGCGCTCGGATGCGCGCAGCACATCGGCCAGACAATCCAAGGTCAGGTCCATGTTGATTTCGCGGCCAACCAGCGACGCAAAGGCAAACAGACGGGTCAAAGCTCCTTCAAGGACGCGAACATTCGTAGTGATGCGGTGCGCGAGGAATTCCAGAACTCCTGCCTCGACCTCAAGGCCGGGATAGTTTTTCTGCTGAGTCTCGACCTTGCTTTGCAGGATGCCGAGACGCAGTTCGTAATCGGTTGGATGCAAGTCTACGACCAAACCGCATTGCAACCGGGATTTCACACGGTCCTCAAGGTCTTTGATTTCGCCCGGCGCGCGGTCGGCGGAAATGATGATCTGTTTGTTTTGGTCCACAAGTGCATTGAAGGTGTGAAAGAATTCTTCTTGGGTGCTGTCCTTGCCTGCAATGAACTGGACATCATCGACCATCAACACGTCGACCGAGCGGAAAATTTCCTTGAAGTCCATCATCTTGCGGTCGCGCAGGGCCTGAACAAAGCGGTACATGAATTGTTCGGCAGACAGATAAAGCACGTTCAGTTCTGGTTTTCTGATCTGCAATTCCTGCGCAATCGCATGCATCAGGTGTGTTTTGCCAAGGCCCACGCCACCATATAGAAACAGCGGGTTAAAGGTGACGGGTCCGCCTTCGGCCACGCGACGCGCGGCGGCATGCGCCAGTTCGTTCGGCTTGCCGACCACGAAATTATCAAAGCTGAAGCGCGCATCAAGCGGGGCAGTGTTGAGCGGCATGTTCGTGTGCTGTGGTGCTGCCGGCTGGCTGCGTGGCTGAGGTGCGTCAGGGCGGGGGGCCTTGTCGGAGCGGTCAACGGCGAATTTCAAACGGGTGATTTTGTCGTCTTCGCTTTGCATTTCATGCAAGATCAGATCCGCAAAATTCTGGCTGACGTAATTGCCGAAAAAATTTGTCGGGACGAATAAAGTGCTGATGCCATCTTCTACCGGACCAACGGCCAAGGGATCAATCCAAGTGGTGAAGTTGTTTTTGCCCACTGTCTTCAAAAGACGTTCTCTGATTTTGGTCCATGTCGCCTGCATTATTGTCCCCGTCGCCCCAAAATTTTTACAAACCGGCCTTTGCCAGCTTGCACCTGATTACCCACCCAAAAGACAATAGGCCGCTGTCCCGGTCCCATCGGAAAACCGGCCGCACGTCCTTTGGACATTTATTGAAAGATGCACCCGACATCGTGCAGGCCTTAGCCCAAGCATCGCTGTCGAACTCACCGTTCGTCGTATATCAAGACAGAGCAAACGTGCGAAAAGCAGCATCTGCAGACATTGTGAAAACCCCTAGCAAGGCCGTTCACACATCCCCGTCTGAAACGATGTATCCTAGCAAATACACCGGTCCGTTTCGGGTCCGTCCCCCCAAGCGAAATGAATCGCGATGATTACTGTTAGCAATGTAGACGGGGCTGTATCAACACATCTTCAAACTTGACTCAGGGATTGATGCAAAAGAATCTCTGCATGGTCAAAGTGTGGCATGCGCATAGAAAAAGGCACCGCAAAGCGATGCCTTCATTTTCAGTACTTTAAGCTTGTCGTGGGTCTTATTAACCCAGCGCTTTTACGCGCGAAGCCAAGCGGGACATTTTGCGCGATGCTGTATTCTTGTGGAAAACACCTTTTGTCACGCCGCGCATCAGTTCTGGCTGAGCCGCGCGAAGTGCAGCAACGGAAGCTTCCTTGTCGCCGGATTCGAGAGCTTCTTCAACCTTGCGCAGGAACGTCCGGATGCGCGAACGGCGTGCTTTGTTGATCTGGAAACGTGCTTCGTTTTGACGGGCGCGCTTTTTTGCCTGTGGTGTATTTGCCATGAGGATCGTCCTTCATCTTGGGTCTGTTCAAATTTCGAATACGCGACACAAACCCAAAGACCGGAGCCAATGTCCGATAAGGTGATTCTAGCCAAAGCGGGCTGCACGCGCATGTATTGGAGTTGCCTATAGTCCAACCCATTGCGCTTTGCAAACCCGCAAAGGCGATTTTACTTGTCGCGGAACTGAGCTTCGCGTTTTTCGAGGAAAGCAGACATGCCTTCCTTTTGATCTTCGGTCGCGAACAGCGAATGGAAGACGCGGCGTTCAAACAACAGGCCTTCGCGCAACGGTACTTCAAAGGCGCGATTCACAGCTTCTTTGACGACCATCGTGGTGATCATGGATTTCTCGGCGATCTTGCCAGCGGCGGCCATTGCTTCTTCCATCAGCTTTTTGACGGGTACGACGCGCGATACCAGGCCTGCGCGTTCTGCTTCGGCAGCGTCCATGAAACGGCCAGTCAGATTCATGTCCATCGCTTTGGATTTGCCGATCGCACGGGTCAGACGCTGGGTGCCGCCGATCCCTGCTACTACACCAAGGTTGATTTCGGGCTGGCCGAATTTTGCAGTCTCAGAGCAGATGATAAAGTCACACATCATTGCCAGTTCGCAGCCACCGCCCAGCGCATAGCCCGAAACGGCTGCGATGATCGGCTTGCGGACACGCATGATCTGATCGGTTTCAGGTGTGAAAAGATCGCCAGCGAAAACATCGACAAAGCTTTTGTCGCGCATCATCGCAATGTCGGCCCCGGCAGCAAACGCTTTTTCCGACCCGGTAATTACAATGCAACGTACTTTTTCATTTTCCTGCGCGGCTTTCATTGCGTCAGCCAATTCAGTCATTAACTGATCATTCAACGCATTCATTGCGTCCGGCCGGTTCAGCGTAACAAGAGCTACGTGATTGTCGATATCGACCGTTATTGTTTCATAAGCCATCAAGAATGCTCTCGTTTGTTACGCTTTGAGGGATGTGAATACCACGGGCGCGGGCTGTTTCAAGTTATCTTTGGCATTGCGCACAGTAGAAAGACGATCTTCCGGATTGAACGATTCGCGCTATTTCCCCTGTACATCCATCCGCATGACATGGCGCACCCTCGCGGCCATAGACGTCAAAGCTGTGCTGGAAATATCCCAATTCGCCGTCGGCTTGCTTGAAGTCGCGCAAGGTGGATCCGCCTGCTGTTATCGCGTCTTCAAGAACGCGGCGGATGATCGGCACCAAGCCTGCGACGCGGGGTGTTTCAATCTTGCCTGCCTTGCGCGCGGGGTGGATGCCTGCCCGGTAAAGCGTTTCACAGACATAGATATTTCCAAGCCCCGCAACGATACGCTGGTCCAACAGCGCTGATTTTATCGGTGTGTTGCGCCCCTTGAGAGCGGCGACCAGATGCGCTTCGTGAAAATCATTGCCCAATGGTTCTGGCCCGATTGAAGCCAGTAATTTATGCGCATCGGCGTTTTGGGTGTCCAGCAAATCCATCGCGCCAAAACGGCGGGGATCATTGAAAGTCACCCGCGCCCCGTTCGCCATGTGCAGCACCACATGATCGTGCTTTTCGGGTGACGGATGGTCATGAACAAACTGTCCCAAAGGATCGCCGGAAATCAGCATCCGCCCCGACATACCCAAGTGAATCAGCAGTGATTCCCCCGAGGACAGATCGGCGAGGATGTATTTCGATCGCCTGCGCAGCCGCTCAACCTTTTGCCCGGTCAGCCGTGCGGCCATATCCGGCGGGAAGGGCCAGCGCAGATCGGGGCGGTTCACGTCCGCGCGCGCGATCACCTGTCCCTCCATTACGGGGGACAGACCGCGGCGTACTGTTTCGACCTCTGGCAGTTCAGGCATGTTCTTTTCCCCTGTGACAAAAGGGGCGCATTGTACCCGGCCCCTCACGTCCTATAACAAAGGTGCAGATCAAAGGACCACAAGACCGCATGACAAACGATAGCGACAAAACCACCCATTTCGGATTTGAAACCGTAGCCGAAGGCGACAAAGCCGGGCGCGTGCAGGGAGTCTTTAACTCTGTTGCCAGTAAATACGACGTAATGAACGATGTGATGAGCGTCGGAATTCACCGTGTCTGGAAAGAAGCGATGATGGATTGGCTGGCCCCGCGTGCCGGTCAAAAGTTGCTTGATGTGGCCGGTGGCACGGGCGATGTGTCGTTCAAGTTTCTTGAACGTGCCGGATCAGGGCATGCGACGGTGCTGGATTTGACCGAACCCATGTTGGTCGAGGGGCGCAAACGTGCCGAGGCGGCGGCGATGGTTGACAGCCTTGATTGGGTCGTGGGCGACGCGATGGCCCTGCCGTTCGAGGACAACACCTTTGACGTCTATACAATCAGCTTTGGCATCCGCAACGTCACCCGCCCCCAAGAGGCGCTGAACGAAGCCTACCGCGTGTTGCGCCCCGGTGGGCGTCTGATGGTGTTGGAATTCAGCCAATTGCCCAATCCGATGATGCAAAAGGCCTATGATCTGTACAGCTTTAATGTGATCCCGCGTATGGGACAATTGATTGCAAATGACCGTGACAGCTATCAGTACCTTGTTGAATCCATTCGGAACTTCCCCGATCAGGAAACGTTCCTGGCTATGGTAAAGGCGGCCGGTTTTGAACAGGCCAAATACCGCAACCTGACATTGGGCGTTGCGGCGCTTCACTCTGGCTGGAAAATCTAGAATGCGCGGACCACATAATATATGGCGGCTTGTCCGCACCGGCGCGACGCTGGAACGGACAGGCGCGATGAATGTCGTGCTGGACGCGTTTGACGCGACACCCGCGCTGCGGTTCGTGGCCAAAGCGCTTGGCAAGCCGTTCAAGTTTCTGGGCTATGCCGGTGATCCGTCGATGCCGCCTGCAACCCGTGCTTTGACAGCTCTTGGGCCTGCCTACATCAAATTCGGTCAAGTTCTGTCGACTCGCCCCGACGTCGTAGGTGACGAATTGGCCGTGCAGTTACGCGTGCTTCAAGACAAGCTGCCACCGTTTTCGATTGAGCAGGCCAAGGCCGAGGTCGAAAAAGAGCTCGGCCAGCCTGTCGATGCGATCTTCTCCGATTTTAGCGAACCGGTCGCTGCGGCCTCTATCGCGCAGGTACACCGTGCCACGTTGGCCGAAACCGGCGAAGACGTCGCGGTAAAGGTTTTGCGCCCCGGTATTGAAAAAGCGTTTCGCAAAGACGTAGACGCATTTTACCTTGCGGCCCGCATGGTCGAACTATTCTCTCCCGGATCGCGCCGCTTGCGTCCGATGGAGGTGATTGAACATTTCGATGGCGTCGTGCGCGGCGAATTGGACCTGCGACTTGAATCCTCTGCCGCGTCCGAATTTGCAGCGAACACCAAGAACGATGTGGGCTTTCAACTCCCTGCGATCAAATGGGAATTCTCTGCCCGCCGGGTAATGACACTGGAATGGGCCGATGGCGTACCAATGGGTGACAATGCGGCGATTGATGGCGCAGGCCATGATCGCGTGGCCCTTGGCGACCGTGTGTTGCAATTGTTCCTAAACCACGCCCTGCGCGACGGATACTTCCACGCCGACATGCACCAAGGGAACCTGAAGGTCGCGCCAAACGGCAATATCATCGCCTATGACTTCGGCATCATGGGGCACATCGATGAATACACCCGGCGCGTCTATGCTGAAATCCTGTTCGGCTTCATCCGCAAAGACTACAAACGTGTGGCCGAGGTCCATTTCGAAGCAGGCTATGTGCCCGCCGACAAAGACGTCGACGAATTCGCCCGCGCTCTGCGCGCTGTTGGCGAACCGATCTTTGGCATGGACGCCACCCGCATTTCGATGGCCCGATTGCTCACCTATCTGTTCGAGGTAACAGAACGCTTCGGTATGGAAACCCGCACCGAACTGATCTTGCTGCAACGGACAATGGTTGTGGTCGAAGGTGTCGCGCGCTCTCTCAACCCGCATATCAACATCTGGCAAGTCTCAAGCCCGATCGTGACAGACTATATCTCAAAGTCCATCGGTCCAAAGGCCGTAATCCGTGACCTTACGAACACTGCGCGCGTCCTCGCCCGTTTCGGCCCGCGCCTGCCCAGCCTGGTCGAATCCGCGCTCCTTCGCCAAAACGCTGACATCAAGGCGTCGAAACCCGGATTCAAAAGATGGATTGTCTTGGCGGCTGTTTCTGGTGCTGCGGCTGCACTTAGCTTGATGGCGATCATTGATCTTATGCCCTGACTTCCAACTTCTCTGGCTTGTAAATATCCTGCGGGGGTCCGGGGGTGCAAAACCCCCGGTGCTATCGTCGTAGGGCTACACCCATTGACAGCGCGCAGGGCCGATGCGCATTTGTCCACTATGACGGATGATCCAGACGCAATTTTGAACCAACTGCCTGCCCGCCTCAAGGCAGCAAGGTCCGCGCAGGGTCTTAGTCTTGATGCAGTCGCCAAACTGTCGGGTGTGTCCCGCTCCATGGTCAGCCAGATCGAGCGTGGCGAAAGCAGCCCTACCATTGCGACCCTTTGGAACCTGACGCGCGCGTTGCAGGTGGATTTCGCGGGTCTTTTGGATGGTGCGCAACGCCCTGCTCAAATCGAAGTGCTGCGCGCGGGTGAGGTGCCGACGATACATAATCTGGGCTCTGGCTGCCACATCCGCATTCTGTCGCCCCCCGAAGAAGCTGGAAAGCACGAGGTCTATGAGTTGCTGATAGATGCGGGCGGCTGCCTTGAAAGCCTACCCCATACACGCGGCGCGCGTGAGCATTTGACTGTGATCGAGGGCAGTGTTCAATTGCGCAGCGGCGAAACGTCAAGCACCATCCTGACTGGCGACACGGCGCGCTACCCAGCAGATGTGCCCCACTCGATTTCGGCAAGCAGCGATGCTGTGCGCGCATTTTTGGTGGTGCAGAACGCCTGACCCCTAAAATCCTAGATATAAGAATTAATCCGTTATCTGGGAAATTATTGTTTCGAATGGGCGTCCACTATGTTAGAAGCTTCTGAAAAGGAGCCCTATGATGACCCATGCCTATCTTGACCATATCACGACCATGCTCGGCGAGATCGAAGCGGAAGGCATGATGAAACGCGAGCGTATGATCACCTCGCCTCAGGGCGGCGAGATCACCGTCGGGGGGCGGAAGGTCATCAATCTTTGCGCCAATAATTATCTTGGGCTGGCCGATCACCCTGATCTGATTGCAGCCGCGCGGGATGCGATGGACCCAAAAGGTTTTGGCATGGCGTCGGTTCGGTTCATTTGCGGGACACAAGACATTCACCGCGAACTTGAGCAGAAACTGGCAAAATTTCTGGGCAAGGACGACTCGATTCTGTTTGCCGCGTGTTTTGACGCCAATGGCGGCTTGTTTGAGCCGCTGTTCGGACCTGAAGACGCGATTGTGTCGGACAGCCTGAACCACGCGTCAATCATTGACGGCATTCGCTTGTGCAAAGCCAAACGCTATCGGTATGCAAATTCCGACATGGCCGATCTGGAGGGGCAGCTAAAGCTTGCCCGTGAAGAAGGTGCCCGGTTCATCATGATTGCGACCGATGGCGTCTTTAGTATGGATGGCACTTTGGCGAACCTGCCTGAAGTCACCGCATTGGCCCAAAAATACGAGGCTTTGGTGATGGTCGATGACTGTCATGCCACGGGCTTTATAGGGCCTAAAGGCGCTGGTACGCCTGCACATTTCGGCGTCGATGTGGACATATTGACCGGAACCCTTGGCAAAGCGCTTGGCGGTGCGATTGGTGGATATATCGCTGGACCGCAGGCTGTGATTGATCTGTTGCGCCAGCGGGCGCGGCCCTATCTGTTCTCGAATTCCTTGCCGCCGTCGATCGTGATGGCGGGGATCAAAGCGCTTGAGCTGGTTGAGCAGGGTGATGATCTGCGCGTGCAACTGTTTGAAAATGCGCGCTATTGGCGCGAGGGATTGACGCAACTAGGGTTTGATCTGTTGCCGGGTGAACATCCTATTATTCCGGTGATGTTGGGCGATGCCCAACTGGCACAGGACATGGCTGCGAAACTTTTTGACGAAGGTGTTTTTGTCAGCGGGTTTTTCTATCCCGTCGTTCCAAGGGGGCAGGCCCGAATCAGAACGCAGATGAACGCAGCCCTGACCCGTGCCGAACTGGATCGCGCCCTTGCAGCCTTTAAGGTCGCAGGCAATTCCTGCGGTGTGCTGTCATGAGCAATCAGATGAAAGCGCTTTGTAAATTAGAGCCGCGCGAAGGGCTTTGGATGACCCGCGCGCCTGTGCCTGAAATCGGGCCGGATGATGTGCTGATCAAAATCAACAAGACCGGTATCTGCGGCACCGATATCCATATCTGGAATTGGGATGACTGGGCCCAGAAAACTGTGCCCCTGCCGATGATTACGGGCCATGAGTTTGCCGGAGAGATTGTCGAGCTGGGACGTAATGTCACCGATTTGTCGATCGGGCAAAGGTGTTCCGGAGAGGGACATTTGATCGGCAAAACATCACGGCAATCGCGGTCGGGCAAGTTCCATCTTGATCCTGCCACGCGGGGCATTGGTGTGAATGAACAGGGTGCTTTTGCGCAATATCTGCGTTTGCCTGCTTTCAACGTGGTGCCTTTGCCGGACGAGGTTTCAGACGACATCGGCGCGATTCTTGATCCGTTAGGCAATGCCGTACACACGGCGTTAAGCTTTGATTTGGTCGGTGAAGATGTGTTGATCACCGGCGCAGGGCCGATCGGGATCATGGCAGCAGCGGTGGCGCGGCATGTCGGTGCGCGCCATGTTGCGCTCACCGACGTGAACCCTGCGCGTCTGGCACTGGCCGAGAAGGTGGCAGATGTGGTGCCGGTGAATGTGGCCAATGAGGATTTGGCCGATGTGATCGCAAGGCTGAAGATGAAACAGGGCTTTGACGTCGGCATGGAGATGTCGGGCAATCAGGCAGCGTTGGATCAGATGGTGGAAGCGATGACTATGGGCGGCCGGATCGCGATGCTGGGTATTCCGCCGGGAAAATCGGCGGTGGATTGGTCGCGCATCGTGTTCAAGGCGATCACGATCAAGGGGGTCTATGGCCGCGAGATTTTCGAAACATGGTACAAGATGATTGCCATGCTTGAAAATGGCTTGGACATTTCCGGGGTCATCACCCACCGTTTTGGCGCGGATGATTTCGAGGCGGGTTTTGCTGCGATGAAATCGGGTTTGTCAGGCAAGGTGGTTCTGGATTGGGCCGGGGTTTAGGGGGCCAGCCCCCGTCCCGGCGATGCCGAGACTCCCCCGGGATTTAGATCCATTTGGAGTTATACTTTCGGGCGTAGTGGTATGCGGCCATTTTTGGTGAGAACGTGAGCATCCTGACCTTCAAACACGGCGGCCTGCAACGGCTTGAAATAACCGGCACCGGCATCAAGATTGACGCGGTATCCATGGTGTTCAGGGAAATCGACGGCGGTATGACCATGAACGACGATACGGCCGAAATCGTGGGGTTCGGTCAGCCAGTCGCCGCGAATCCAGATCAGGTCGTCTTCGATCTGGTCCTCGACTGCGACATCTTTGCGCAGACCGGCATGGGCAAAAATCAGGTGTTCGGTCATATGGATATTTGGCAGGTTGCCCAGAAAGTCACGATGTGCTTGCGGGACCGCTTGTAGCGCGGCTTTGTGGATTGGATCCAAGGGCGCGTTTTCTTCGGCGATCACACCGTAAGAGAGCAATGTTTTATCACCCCCAAGGCGCGGGTTCATCCAGAATAGATCGGCGCGTGTGGCGGGATCATACACGGTCTGATCATCTAGAAAGCGGGTCAAGTAGCGGTCATGGTTGCCGCGGATCGCCGTCCAGTGTCGCCCATCCGCAATGCCGTTCATCAGCAGATCAACGACGCCTTTGCTGTCGGGGCCACGATCAACGTAATCGCCAAGAAACACGACCTCGGCACCCTGGCCGCCGTCGTTTTCTATCAGTTCAAGAACCCGGTGTAGTTCGTCGAGTTGGCCGTGAATATCGCCAACGGCATAGATGGGCGTGGACATAAACGGGCTCCCTTTTTGTTAGGTAGGATGATGCCCGATCCGCTGGGAAAGAGAAAGCCAAGCCAGCGGTGTTGTCGCAAGAAACGGGTCGATTTTGGAGTTTGACTGCGCTTTACAAGGTCAAAAAGGTTCTTGCCCATGGAAACATTTGTTGCGCTTTTGCTGTTTCTTTTCCCGTTGGCCTACAGCCCTGGTCCCGGCAACATCTTTTTCGCTGCGAACGGTGCACGCTATGGGGTTCGGGCGACTTTGCCTGCTAATTTTGGCTATCACGTCGCGACAATTATCGTGGCGGTCGTGATTGGGTCGGGTTTCGCTACGATCATGGATCAGTTCCCGCGCCTGTTTGATGTGATCAGGGTCTTGGGTGCCGCGTATGTTCTGTATCTTGCGGTTACGTTTTTGAGAGCACCGTCCGGTGACCATGACAGTGATGGAAATCCGGTCGGGTTTGTTAGTGGCGCTGCTTTGCTCATACTCAATCCCAAAGCCTATTTGATCATGACCTTGATGTATTCGCAGTTTCTGTCGGCATCAGCCGGTTGGGTCCATGTTCTGTGGATTGCGGCGATATTTACGCTGAACAACTTTGTCGCGTTCCTGATTTGGACGGCCCTTGGCGAACAGATCGCTGTGCTGTTTCAGAATGTCAAAACGGCACGGATTTTGAACATCGGTTTTGGGTTAACCTTGGCAGGTGTGGCGGGTTGGATGGTGTTGGGCTGAATGCAAAAAGCGCCCCTTGAGGGGGGCGCTTTGGGTCGTTCAATTTGGGAGGTATTAGGAGACGTCGAACTCAAGCTCTTTGACTTGGGTGAATAGGCCGGTGTCTTGCAACTGTTTGATGACTGCTGGCGGTACCACGTCATCAATGTAGAGCAAGGCAATCGCTTCGCCCTTGGCGACCGAGCGGCCCAAGGTAAAGTTCGCGATGTTCACGCCGTTTGTGCCAAGGGTCTGGCCCAATGTACCGATGATGCCGGGGACATCTTCGTTCGTTGTGTACAACATGTGCGCACCGATTTCCGCGTCGATGTTGATGCCTTTGATCTGGATAAACCGTGGTTTCCCGTCCGAGAATACAGTGCCCGCAATGGAACGCTCGCGCTTTTCAGTCACGACAGTCACCTTGACATAGCCGTCGAACACGCCGGATTTGTCCTGGTTGGTGGTGCTGATCTGGATGCCTTTTTCACGGGCAACCACAGGCGCGCTGACCATGTTCACGTCAGGGTTTGCACGCTTCATGATGCCTGCAACAACCGCACAGTTCAGTGCGTTCAGGTTCATTTCGGACACTTGGCCATCATAAAGAATGTTGATCGCCTTGATCGGTTCGTCGGTCATCTGGCCGATAAATGAACCAAGGTGGCCGGCCAGAGTGATCCATGGGCCCATAACCTTGGCTTCTTCAGCGGTGACCGATGGCATGTTCAAGGCGTTGGAAACAGCACCAGTCAACAGGTAGTCTGACATCTGTTCAGCGACTTGCAGGGCCACGTTTTCCTGTGCTTCTGTTGTAGCAGCCCCAAGGTGCGGCGTGCAGACAACGTTTGGCAGGCCGAACAAAACGTTCTCGGTTGCGGGTTCTTCCTTGAACACGTCGAAGGCGGCACCAGCGACATGGCCGGATTTGAGCGCTTCGGCCAAGGCTTCTTCGTCTACCAGACCGCCGCGGGCACAGTTGATGATGCGCACGCCTTTCTTGGTCTTGGCGAGCGCTTCTTTGGACAGGATGTTGGCGGTTTGATCGGTGTAGGGAACGTGCAGCGTGATGAAATCAGCGCGGGCCAGCAGTTCGTCAAGCTCGACCTTTTCTACGCCCATTTTCTTGGCTTTTTCTTCACCAAGAAAGGGGTCATAGGCGACGACTTTCATCTTCAGGCCGCGCGCACGGTCGCAGACGATGCCACCGATGTTGCCCGCGCCGATGACGCCAAGCGTCTTGCCGGTCAGCTCAACGCCCATGAATTTGGATTTTTCCCATTTGCCAGCGTGGGTCGATGCGGATGCTTCGGGGATTTGACGCGCAACAGCGAACATCATCGCAATGGCGTGTTCGGCGGTGGTGATCATGTTGCCAAAAGGCGTGTTCATGACGATCACACCCTTTTTCGATGCGGCGTCTTTGTCGATGTTGTCGGTGCCGATCCCTGCGCGGGCGATAACCTTGAGGTTGGTCGCGTTGGCAAGGATGGCTTCGGTCACTTTGGTCGCCGAGCGGATTGCAAGGCCATCATAGTCGCCAATGATGGCGGCGAGCTTTTCTTTATCCTTGCCCAGATTGGGTTGGAAATCGACCTCGATGCCACGGTCTTTGAAGATTTGTACGGCGGCTTCGGACAGGCTGTCGGAAATGAGAACTTTGGGGGCCATGTTTGGCGCTCCTTTTTTGAACAGAAGGGGGGCGTGGGTTGTCACCCACCCTACGCGCGGCGCAAGGTAGGGAACCCGTAATTATGCGTTGATTTCGGATTCAAAGGCCCAAGCAAGCCACGGCAGCATCGCCTCGATATCCGAGGTTTCAACTGTGCCGCCGCACCAGATGCGCAAGCCCGGAGGGGCATCGCGGTAGGCACCAACGTCCAGTGCGACATCTTCGTCGGCAAGGCGTTTGGCAACGGCTTTGGCGAATGCGGCCCCGTCGGTAATGCGGTCATCCGTGAACTTGAGGCAAACAGATGTGTTGGACCGTGTCGCCGGATCAGTGGCAAGGAAATCGATCCAGTCGTGGTCTTCCACGAACTTGGCAATCGCGGCGGTGTTGGCATCGGCACGGCCGATCAGGCCGTTCAGACCGCCAACGGATTTCGCCCAGTCCAGCGCTAGCAAGTAATCTTCTACACACAGCATCGAAGGCGTGTTGATCGTTTCACCCTTAAAGATGCCGTCGATCAGCTTGCCGCCTTTGGTAAGGCGGAAAATCTTGGGCAGGGGCCATGCAGGTGTGTAGTTTTCAAGCCGCTCAACCGCGCGCGGGCTGAGGATCAACATGCCATGCGCCGCTTCTCCTCCCAGCACTTTCTGCCAGCTGAAGGTGGTTACATCCAGCTTGTCCCATGGCAGGTCCATGGCGAAGGCAGCAGATGTCGCGTCGCACAGGGTCAGGCCCTTGCGATCAGCGGGGATAACATCGCCGGTGGGCACGCGCACACCGGATGTGGTGCCGTTCCAGGTAAAGCAAACGTCGTTGTCATAGTTGAGCGACGCCATATCCACGATCTGACCATAGTCAGCGGTGTGGACGGTATGTTCGATCTTTAGCTGTTTGACAGCATCCGTCACCCAGCCAGCGCCGAATGATTCCCAAGCGACCATTTCAGCAGGGCGTTCGCCCAACATGGTCCACATGGCCATTTCATAAGCGCCAGTATCTGACGCAGGCACGATGCCGATTTTATAATCAGCCGGTACGCCCAGAATTTCGCGGGTGGTCTCGATTGCGGCAAGCAGCTTGGCTTTGCCGGGGGCAGCGCGGTGGCTGCGGCCCAAAGGCGCGCTGGCAAGCTTGGTCAGGTCATAGACGGGGGGTTTGGCGCACGGGCCGGAGGAAAAACGCGGATTCGTTGGTCGCGTTGTAGGTACTGTAATAGCCATTTAGCTACCCTTTCAGATAAGCGCCCTTCGTTGGGGAAGGGTGTCCCATTGCTGCATCTAGAGGTGCGCACGGTCTGGCACAAGCCGGAAAATATCGCTAGAACGCCGCTTGATTGGCTTTTTACGACAGCTCTGACGCGGATCGGAAACTTGACGATGCATAGTGTGACTTTGTTAACCTCGCCTGAACGACCAAAGCTGGAGGCCGCATTGGTCGACAGCTTACGAAATGCATGGGGCGGTGGCGATGCGGTTTGGTTGGCCCCTGATGAGGCCGCAACTTTTGATATGTTGCGGATGCCGGGCAATCGTTGGGATGTCTGGGCTGAATGTCAGGGCATGGGCGTGGATTTGATCATCGTTCCGTCAGAAGGGCGGCGCAAAAAGATGCTGCTTGCCGATATGGACAGCACCATGATCCAGCAAGAATGCATCGACGAGTTGGCTGATGAAGCAGGCGTGGGCGCGCGGGTAAAGGATATCACTGCACGCGCCATGAATGGCGAGCTGGATTTCGAGGGCGCGTTGCGCGAACGGGTCGGTCTTCTTGAAGGGCTGGACGAGGCCGTGATTGGTCAGGTTTTGGCGCAGCGGATTACGCATATGCCGGGGGGCAAGACATTGCTGGCCACGATGAAGGCGCAGGGGGGGTATGCCGCGCTGGTGTCCGGCGGGTTTACGGCGTTTACGGCTGCGGTTGCGGAGGCGTTGGGGTTTGACGAGAACCGGGCAAATACCTTGTTAATTTCGGATGGTAAATTGACGGGGCAGGTGGCCGACCCGATCTTGGGCAAGCAAGCCAAGGTCGATGCGCTGGAGCAGATCACCGCGCGGCTTGGTCTGGTCGAGGGTGATGTGATCGCGGTCGGTGACGGTGCAAATGATCTGGGCATGTTGCACCGTGCAGGTATGGGCGTCGCCCTGCATGCCAAACCATCCGTCGCGGCGGAGTGCGATGTAAGGATCAATTTTGGCGATCTGACGGCGCTGTTGTTTGTGCAGGGCTACGCGAAAAACGAATTCGTGGTTTGAGTTCGAGAGGTGCATGGGGCGCTGCCCCATACCCCGGGATTTTGAACCATTTGGAACTAAGGTGCGGTGCCTTTTTCAGGCGAAAGTTGCGGCGGGTTTAAGTGTTCCAGTGATGATTCCCCGGCGATTTTCGATGGGGGCATTGCGGTATTTGAGCGCCTCGGGGTGGTTCGGATCAAGTGCGCCGAGTTTCACAAGGATTGACGCGATGGCGCATTCTGCGGCCCGTTTCGTTCCGCAGGCAGCTTTCAGGGCGACGCCGATTTTCTGATCGGGCAGGATCGCGATGAAGAAGCCTTCGGCACCGGTTTTCAGGGCAACTTTGCCATTCATCGCACGCATCAGGTTGGTGCAGGCGCGGGTTTCGCCTGCGACCAGTTCCGGGTGAAGGCGCATGGCTTGGTGTAGGCGCGCCTCGGCGGAGCCGTCGGGAGCGGAGGCAAAACGGGCCATGGCCCTTGCCATGCCGTGCAATGTGGTTGCGAAGTTCGGGACGGAGCAACCGTCGATGCCGTAGCCCGGAGAGGTAAGGCCGGTGACCTGCTCGAAGGCGTCTAGGCAAGATTTTTGCACAAGGTGGTCCGGCTTTTCGTAGTCAGCGCCGCCACCAAGGTGTTTGTTAACCGTTAGAAAGCCCGCGTGTTTGCCAGAGCATTCATGGTGTATCTGGCAAGGTTTTTCACCTGTGCAGATCAGCGCGTTGCGAGCAGTTTCATCACCCGGTTCCGCTGTGCCGCAGCGAAAATCCTGATCGTTCAGCCCCATTGTTTCGAGCCAGTCGCCCACCAGCCCGGTGTGGAGCGCTGCGGCCTGGTGCGAGGCGCAGGCGAGCGCCAGATGTTGGGGGGTGAGGCCAAAAGCATCGGCCGCGCCCGACTGCACAAGTGGTAGCGCCTGAATCATCTTGGCAGAAGATCGCGGCAGGATCACAGCCTCGGGATTGCCCCAAGCATGGATGATTTGACCCGTGTCATCGCAGACCACTGCATGGCCAGAGTGGACACTTTCCAAGAACGGACCACGCCAAATTTCGGCAAAGGGGGCTGCTGCTGTCATGTTTCATCCTCTCAGTGGGCGATTTCCTGCCAATCAGGGTTTCGTCGGTCGCCTGTTTCGCGTTAATATGCTTGTTGTCGAGCGAAGAACAGTTCCAATAAAAGAGCGTCTTTCGAAGGGCCGCCAGAGGAATTGTATTGAAGTTGAGGTTAATGGCGGCTGGAGGCCAGGGTACATGATGAATTTTAAGAAGACCGGTTTAATCTTGGCAGTGGCAAGTTTCGCGACCACGGGTGCTTGGGCGCAAGCGCAAAGCACGAACCGCGTTGCCGCACAGACTGATTGGAGCGTTTTCGTCGAAGATAATCCGACGGAATGTTGGGGTGTATCGACCCCCAAGAATTCTGTAAACTCCCGGGACGGGCGCGTTGTTGCAGTGAACCGGGGGCAGACCCTTTTGATGGTTTTCTACCGCCCAAGCGCGGGGGCCAAGGGGCAAGTGGCCTTTACTGGCGGATATCCCTTTGCGTCGGGGTCGACGGTGAATATGGACATCAGCGGCACTAGTTTCGAGCTGTTTACCGATGGTGAATGGGCTTGGCCTGCGACGGCGGATGATGACAACAAGATCATCACGGCGATGAAGCGCGGTGCGGATGCGGTGCTGACTGCCCGTTCGGGCCGGGGTACCCAGACGAAAGATACATTTTCCCTGTTGGGTTTCACCGCTGCTGTTGAAGACGCGGCAAAGCGCTGTGGCGGCTAGGTTCGGATAGTGGCCTCCTGAGGAAAACGGATGGCAGCATTGGCTGGCCAGCATATAGGGCGAGAGCCTGAGTAATTGCCGAACAAAGCGCAGTGTCGCGCTAAATTTCTGTGACCTAAATTAGCTGGGCTAAAGATACAAAGTCTGGCCATCTTACTATGCGCCCGTTGGTCGAAATGGCCGTGGGCTTTTGGATTGTTGTTATGATGTCCTTCCCGCGATGATTAGAAGGTAAGCTCGTTATTCAGGCTTTCCTTTTGATCTGGGGCAGAATGCCTATATAGAGCGATCAAATACCTCATTTCCGGAGAATCTCCATGTCAGCGACTGCGCCGATTACCCAAGACGTCATGACCATCCCGCGCAAATTGCCGGACGGGCCGATGAACTTGGTTGGCCTGACCCGTGACGCCATGCGCGAGGTGCTGATTGCGCACGGCACGCCGGAAAAGCAGGCAAAGATGCGGGTGGGCCAGATCTGGCAGTGGATCTATCAGTGGGGGACCCGCGATTTTGCGGACATGACCAACCTGTCCAAGACGTTCCGCGCCGAATTGGCCGAGAAGTTCGTGATCGAGGTGCCCGAGGTTGTGACCAAACTGGTTTCCGAAGATGGCACGCGCAAATATCTGGTGCGCATCGCTGGCGGACATGAGGTCGAAGTTGTTTATATTCCTGAAGAGGGGCGCGGCACGCTATGCGTCAGCTCTCAGGTGGGGTGCACGTTGACGTGTTCGTTCTGCCATACAGGCACGCAAAAACTGGTGCGTAATCTGACGGCAGCCGAAATCATCGGGCAAGTCATGATAGCGCGGGACGATCTGGACGAATGGCCTGTTCCTGGCACGATCACCGAAGCGCCACGTTTGCTATCGAATATTGTGCTGATGGGCATGGGCGAGCCTTTGTATAACTTTGAGAATGTGCGCGATGCGATGAAGATCGCAATGGACCCCGAAGGCATCCAACTGTCGCGCCGCCGGATTACATTATCGACCTCAGGTGTCGTGCCGGAAATTGCACGAACGGCGCAGGAAATCGGGTGCCAACTGGCGATTTCGTTTCATGCCACCACAGACGAGGTGCGCGACAAGCTGGTACCGATCAACAAGCGTTGGAATATCGCTGAACTGGTTGAAGCGCTGCGCAGCTATCCCAAGGTCAGCAATTCCGAGAGGATCACCTTTGAATATGTGATGCTGAACGGCGTGAACGACAGTGACGCAGATGCGTACCGGTTGATCGAATTGATCCGTGGTATTCCGGCCAAGATTAACCTGATCCCGTTCAACGAATGGCCCGGCGCGCCTTACACTCGGTCATCGAACAACCGTATCCGGGCGTTTTCAGAGATTATCTATAAGGCTGGCTATGCATCGCCTGTCCGCAAGCCGCGCGGTGAAGATATTATGGCGGCCTGTGGTCAGCTGAAGTCAGCGACGGAGCGTGCTCGCAAGTCACGCAAGCAGATCGAGGCTGACGCCGGGCTTTAATGCCAATCTAATCACGAAGCTAAATTCTGCGGGGGTGAAAGTTACCGTAGATCTTCCTGAAATGATGCTGCGCGCGCTATCGGCCTTGGCAAGAGCTGAGGATGTGGCTGTCGGCCAGTTGGCGCGGGATGCTATTACGCTTGATCTACGGTTGCGTGCGAAACCAAAGAGGGACGATAGGACCGATGCGGCGCTCGCCGCATTACCTTGCGCGCTCCTTGCTAAAGACCTTGCCGGTTCGACAAGTTGGCGCGACCTGCATCCGAGGGTCTTGCGCTGTGCGCATGGGATAGCGGCCAAAAAGCTGTGCAAGGCATCCGATTTTGGCCATTCACACAGCCGCATTGCCCGTCATTTTGGCCCGGCTTTTCCGGGGCACCCTCATGCGCATCTATTCATGATGGATGCACAAGAGAGCGAAGTCATATCCACATGATTGCCCATGCCAAATTGGGCAGGGCTATCGTGAAATGACCTTTAGTTCGCCACAGTTCAGCAAGACTTAAGACATCATGGCACAGGATATTGTTTCCATCGACACATCAATCACGAGGTAAACACGATGTCTGTTATCATAAAAAGCGACGCCTTTGTTACCGCCGAGGTGCTTGCTCTTGTCACCCGCGAACGTCAAAGCGCCTTGTCCGTGCGCGAGTGGCAGCACCGTTTGGCTGGCTACGGCTATGGCCTGCGCGACACCAGTGATGGTATCGTTCTTGAAACCTTGCCGCATCACGTTGAGGTCTGCGTTCTCCCGGCTGAACTTTGCGCCTGACTTCTTAAGCCAAACTGTTGCGAATACCTATCTGCCGGGCACCGCGTCTCGTGCGGGGGCGGTCTCCCAGCTTTCGATCAACTCCACCGCTTCTGCGGCGGTCTCGACAAACTGAAACAAATCAAGGTCTTCGGCCGAAATCGTGCCAGCATCGGCAAGTGCTTCCCAGTTGATGATCTTTTCCCAGAAGGCGCGGCCAAACAGCAAGAACGGGACGCGTGACATGCGACCGGTCTGAATCAAGGTCAGTGCTTCGAATGTCTCGTCCAGGGTGCCAAAGCCGCCCGGAAAGACACATACGGCCCGCGCGCGCATCAGGAAATGCATTTTCCGGATCCCGAAATAGTGAAAGTTAAAACACAATTCCGGTGTGACATATCGATTCGGTGCCTGCTCGAACGGCAAGACGATATTCAATCCGATGGACCGCCCGCCTGCGTCCACAGCACCGCGATTGCCTGCCTCCATGACGCCGGGCCCGCCGCCCGTGACGATGACATTCTCGTGGCCGTCGCTCTCCATTGATTTCAGCGTCATCAGCCGCGCAAATTCGCGGGCTTCGTCATAGAAATGCGACAGCTCTGCCAGTGTTTTCGTGCGTGCCTTGTCCTTGTTGGCAGGTTCGGGAATACGTGCGCCACCAAACAGCACGATGGTCGATGTGATGCCGTGCGCATCCAGCCCCATTTCTGGTTTAAGTAGTTCAAGCTGCAATCGTACCGGTCGCAACGCGTCTAGCCCCATGAAATCATCATCTGTGAACGCAAGGCGGTAGGCTGGTGCACGGGTTTGCGGCGTATCGGGCACGTCTTTGGCTTTGGCGCTGTCTGAAACAGCGCCGCGCAAAGGGTGGCGGGGTTTTTCGGTCATTCGCATCTCCGGTCATCAATGTAGGGGCAGCATGCCCGCGTTTTTTGGCAATGGCCACGGCGGGCGTTGTGATTGCGTGCAAACCATCACAACTGTATAGGCAATGGCAACACCTGTCCTTCTCAACCCGGAGCTACCTATATGTCCAACGCCCAACTTGAAACTGCCATCGAAGCCGCGTGGGAGGCCCGCGATACGATTACCTCTGCAACCACCGGCGAAACCCGCGACGCGATCGAGGCGACTTTGGCCGCGTTGGACAGTGGCAAGCTGCGCGTTGCCGAGAAAATGGAAAGCGGTGACTGGCATGTGAATCAATGGGCGAAAAAGGCCGTTCTGCTGGGCTTTCGGATCAAAGACATGGAGCATCAGACAGGCGGCCCGCAAGGTGCTGGCTGGTGGGACAAGGTCGACAGCAAGTTCAAAGGCTGGGGCGACGACGAATGGAAAACTGCCGGTTTCCGCGCGGTGCCAAACTGTGTTGTGCGCAAATCGGCCTATATCGCACCGGGCGTGGTTTTGATGCCATCCTTTGTGAACATCGGTGCCTATGTCGACAGCGGCACCATGGTCGATACATGGGCCACGGTCGGATCCTGTGCGCAGATCGGCAAGAACGTACACCTGTCCGGTGGCGTAGGGATTGGCGGTGTGCTTGAGCCCATGCAGGCGGGCCCCACCATCATCGAAGATAACTGCTTTATCGGGGCGCGGTCCGAAGTGGTAGAGGGCTGCATCGTGCGCGAAGGGTCCGTATTGGGCATGGGCGTGTTCATCGGCCAATCCACCAAGATCCTTGATCGTGACACCGGCGAAGTCATGTATGGCGAAGTGCCTGCAGGGTCGGTCGTCGTTGCGGGATCGATGCCGTCAAAGAATGGCGTGAACCTGTATTGTGCCGTGATCGTCAAACGCGTGGATGAAAAAACCCGGTCCAAAACGTCGATTAACGAATTGCTGCGCGACTAGGGAACTTTCTCACAGACTTGTGAGTTCTCTTAATGAAACAAGCATTATGGAGAATATAAAATGACAGGTCTGGGTTGGTTCGCAGCAATTATCGTAGGTGGTTTGGCAGGATGGATCGCTGAAAAGATCATGAAATCCGATATGGGTCTGATCATGAACATCATTTTGGGGATCATCGGTGCCTTGGTTGCGAACTTCCTGCTGGTCGCAATTGTTGGCGCGACGCTGGGTGGCTGGATCGGCCAGCTTATCGTGGGTGTGATCGGTGCATGTTTGCTGATTTGGGTCACCCGTCTGGTCCGCGGTCGCACCTGACCCTTTCCAGAACGTGAAGAACAAGATAGGGCTGCCGCATCTCAATGCGGTGGCCTTTTTTATGACTGATCAGAAGAAACCAAAAAAACCGTCCCGCCAGCAGGTTTATACCCTTCTGGTCGAGATTGGCCGAAAAGAAGGCGACGGCTTGCCTGACAAGGCGACCGGCGCTGCGCTGATGTGCTTTGCCTCTGGCATAGACGAGGCCGAAGCCGTGCGCGAAACCGTCGCTATACTTAAACAGGCGGATACCAACCCGTTGGATGTCAGCGGCTACGGCACCTTGGCTGAACGCGAGGCCGAAGGGCACGAGATCGACGATGAAGAACGTGCCTTGATGGCGCGCGCACTGGACGAGAATTCGGTGATCATCGCCCAGATGACGCCGTTCTTCGACTGATACGACGTTCGGTCAGGCCGCGCGACGACTGGCAAGGGTAATGGCCTCGAACCATTTCAGAACCGAATGCGCGGGCTGCCCATGTTCCGGCAGCAAATTGCGGTCTTCACCGGCCAATACGCTGCTGGCCAATTGCAAAGGCTGACGGCGCAAGCGGCCGATATAAAGACTTTCAACCGGGGTTCCGGCGGCCAGCATGGTCTCATGGGCGGGCAGCACCAATTGGGTGTAGGTGATTGTCTGGCCGCTGGTCTCACGCAGGGCGGCAAAGCCGTTGACCAGATGGCGCGCAGGGATCAGCACGGCCTCTTTGCTGAAAAGATATTCAACCTCCGGCCCGTCGATGACCAGCCGTTGGTCCGGGGCGACGATAATATCCTGTTGCAGCCCGAAATAAGGCGCACGCAACCGAATGGGAGCATAGCTGCCCCGTGCCGGAACTGTGCGCGACACCCGCTGCAACACAGGCACAACGCCCGCGCCTTCGGTCATCACCGTATCGCCACGCTGCAAATGCGATACGGGTTTATAGCCCCAAGGGGTGGCAAGCGGCGTAGAGGGCAACAGCGACGGCATCGGTCCCAAGGGTTCAACCTTGTTCGACAGCGCGGCAAAGATCACGTCTTTGGCGAATGTCTGATCTCCGCGCCCCAACATCATGTTGCGCAGATCCTCGATGGCGATGGGTTTGGGGTTCGGGACGGGCACCGTGACCGTGCGGTTGCTTTCCGGTTGTTCAAGGGCCAGACGCCCCCACTTTGCGGCACTGTCCCACGAATAGGTGATGCGCAGCACATCGCTGCGACCGCTGTCCTCGTATTGGATCGCGGCATGGGTGATATCGCTGCCTTGCACCTGAACAAAGGCAATACCACCGCCGGGAATGGCCTGAAATGTTAGGCTGCGCAGCCATGGATAGATCGATTTATACCCCAAAAGCAGCTGCGGCCTACCATCGGGGGATTGCCGTGTCTCGAACATGATGCTGCCCGAGGTCAGTAAATCATCGGGCCGGGTACCACATACGGGGGCATCTTGTTGGTCCATCCCAAGCCCAAGGATGGAAAAGCGCCGGTCGTCGTGATCTGAGATGGAAAGCCACGTCATCGGTCAGGCCACCATACCGGACTGCAAGATTTCAGCCTCGAAACGCTTGAGAGCAAGTCGTGCCGTGGGCGAATAGCCGGTGCCGGTTTCACGGTCGATTTCGGGAAAGATCGCGCAGATTTCATCGACGATCTCGGGTTCGAAACTATCGCGTGTCTGGGGGCCGGGCAAAAAGCTTTCGGTCTCGAGCCCTTCGGAAAAGACGACCTGATGGCGGTCGAACATCAGGTGGACATATTTGACCTCACCGCCTTCGCGGCGGGTGACGGACAGGTCGTTGACCAGATCCCGTGCGGCGACCAGAACTTCGGCTTCTCCGAACAGGATTTCGGCAAGGCTGTCGCGGATCAGGACGCGGTGCAAAGGTGACACCAGCAGATCACGGTGCGTGCCAAAGGTGCCGGCACGAATATGGATGGGTGCGAACTTGCCGGTGGCCGCGACAGTCCGGCTGCCGATCCAGCGCAAGGGCTGCGGGCCGTCATCCTGCGTCAGCACCAAGTCCCCCGGCATCAGCGTTTCGGCAGCGCGTTCACCATCCGGCGTGGCGATCAGGGTGCCTGCGACAAAACAGGGTACCGATGTCGCAGTGACCATCCCGATATCGGTGTCGGTGCCATCTGTGATCGTATAGGTGAAGTTAAAGTTTTCGGTGTCGCCGTCCCCTTCGACGCTAAGCGTGCCATTGCTGTTCAAGGTCACGAACTGACCCGTCGGCAACTGGATTTGCGCCCCGATCGCCGCAGCCTGTCCGTTGATATGGGTGATGGTCAAAAGGCTTGAGTTCGAAGAGACGTCATTGCCAAGTACGTCGATAATCTTGGTGCCGTTTGGATAGACCGACACATCGTCAGTGACCGCAATCAAGGCGGTTTGAACGGAATTCGCTGCGATCATCAGATTGGAATCGTATCCTGTATCGCTGACATCGGCGATGGCTATACGCATCGTGTTGGGTATGTTGGGGATGACGTTCATGGTCAGCGTCATTGTGATGGTAAAGCCGTCCATCTCGGTGTTGTAGGCATCATTCGTGTTGTTGACGAACATGTTGATGTTGTTGGACGTGTTGATGTTGCCCGGATCCATATCGCCGTTTCCGACGGCAAGCTGCACCTCTTGACCATTGATCCAGACACCAAAGAAATCCTGATAGATCGAGTTTTGGAATTCCGGATATTCTTCGGAAGAAAAGACGAATTGCATCGTCATCAGATCGCTGTCGGGGGTAAAGTTAACGTCCAGAATAGATGCGTCATAGGTGCGCGTACCAGCCGCAGCATTTAGCTGGGCATCATTATTGACACCCGACGTGTTGGTCGAGGTAGAGTCGCTTCTGTTCGACGACCCTCTGGAGTTGGTGAAGTCCTGCGCATTGCCCGTCGACATGATGATGCCGCTGTCGCCGGGGGCGACGCCGGGCATCAGCGTATCGGCGTTCGAATAGGTCCCCGCGCTGTCGATATCACCGCTGTAGGTCGCGCTGTTCACGGTCACACCATTGCCGAATATGGATTCCGCCAGATTAAGCGCGTTTGTACCTTCACGCATTGTCTCAATAGGAAGTTCTGATGCTGCTACCATGCGTCTTGCCCCAAAAATTGGTCGAGACAGCACAGATCAGCGTGACCCTTCACGGAATGATCCCGCGCGTGGTCTTTTGTTTTTATGGTTCGGAGGACCCGGTTTTCCGGTGTCGCGCCTGCTGATGCCCTGCCTCGGGTCGAATTATTAACAACAGCCTAGCACGGAATTTTCTGGACGGGTACGGTTTTCATTGCACACCCCCTTGGCACCGCGCTTTTTTCGCCACAAGTGTTGGGGGAACAACCAGTTTTACCCATCAGGAGCCTGCTATGCCCGCTACGGACCCCGTCGACCTTACAGCCAGATTGGTGCAATGCCCCTCTGTTACCCCTGCGGATGCGGGGGCGTTGGACATTTTGCATGATTTGCTAAGCGGCGCAGGGTTTGAATGCGCCTGGGCGGATCGCGGCGGTATCCGCAACCTGTTCGCGCGCTGGGGCAACAAGGGAAATACGCGGTGTTTTGGCTTCAACGGACATACCGACGTAGTGCCCATCGGCAATGAGGCCGACTGGAGCTTTGCGCCGTTCGGTGCCGAAATCAAAGACGGTGTGATGTATGGCCGTGGCACGACGGATATGAAATCGGGCGTTGCCGCCTTTGCCGCCGCTGCGGTGGATTTCGTGCGCGACACGCCCCCCGACGGGTCAATCGTGCTGGCCATCACCGGTGACGAGGAAGCCGAAGGTATCGACGGCACGCTTGCCCTGCTGGACTACATGGAAAAGGCGGGCGAACGGATGGATGTTTGTCTGGTCGGTGAACCAACCTGTCCCAACAAGATGGGCGAAATGATCAAGATCGGGCGGCGCGGGTCGTTGAACGCACATTTTCACGTGATCGGCAAACAGGGCCATGCCGCCTATCCGCACCGCGCCAATAACCCGCTGCCAGCGATGATGCGGCTGATGGATCAGCTTGCCTCGCATGAACTGGACGCGGGGACCGATCATTTTGACCCGTCCACGTTGGCGATTGTCACCGTTGATACGGGCAACCCTGCAACGAATGTCATCCCGGCAGAATGCCGCAGCACGGTCAATATCCGCTTCAATGACACCCATTCGGGCGCAAGTCTGACCGCATGGCTTGAAGAGCAGGCAGCCGCCATCGCAGACAGCTTTGGCGTGCAGATCGACCTGAGCGTGAAAATTTCTGGCGAAAGCTTTATCACGCCGCCGGGCGCTTTGTCCGACATGGTGTCCAAAGCCGTCGCGGCCGAGACTGGCGTAAACCCTGAATTGTCAACGAGCGGAGGCACGTCGGATGCGCGTTTCGTGAAAAACCACTGCCCTGTGGTCGAATTCGGCCTTGTCGGGCAATCAATGCATGCGGTCGATGAGAACGTAGAAGTGGCGCAAATCCATCAGCTCAAGGCGATCTATACCCGCATCCTAAAGGACTATTTCGCATGACCTTTATCATCAGACAGACCGAAGATCTGGCCAGTTGCCATCTGCTGCGGCGCATCGTTTTCATCGAAGAACAAAGCGTGCCAGAGGCGGACGAACTTGACGATCTTGATGGCACATCGATCCATTTTCTAGCTTCGCAGAAAGACATCCCAATTGGCACTGCGCGTATGCAGATAAACGGCGATACGGCCAAGATCGGTCGCGTGTGTGTTCTGGCCGCCCATCGTGGCACCGGCTTGGGGGCCGCCCTGATGCGCGCTGCGGTGGATGAGGCGCGCCAACAGGATGGCGTCGCGTTCGTCAAGCTCAGCTCTCAGGTGTCGGCGATCGGGTTTTATGAAAAGCTGGGATTTGTGGCGCAAGGGCCAGTCTATGACGACGCGGGCATTGACCATCGCGATATGGTGCTGCCGCTTTGATGCAAACCTTGGTCATCATGGTTAAGGAACCGCGTCCCGGCAGGGTCAAAACGCGTCTGGGCCGGGATCTGGGGATGACCGCAGCCGCGTGGTGGTTTCGCCACCAAAGCCGTGCTTTGATCCGGCGGGTGCAAGACCCGCGCTGGCAGGTGGTGCTGGCGGTTGCGCCGGACAAGGCGGGTCTGAACAGTCGCGTCTGGCCTGCGCATCTGCCGCGCTGGCCGCAAGGGCGGGGTGATCTGGGCGACCGCATGGGCCGTATGCTGCGCGCCGCTGCACCCGGTCCGGTCTGCGTGATCGGTGCTGATATTCCGGGGATCAGGCCTGCGCATATCGCGGAGGCATTCCGCGCTTTGGGTAACCACGACGCTGTTTTCGGGCCTGCGCCTGACGGGGGCTATTGGCTGGTCGGGCTGAAGCGGGCGCGCCCTGTGCCACCGACCCTGTTTGCCAATGTGCGTTGGTCAACGCAGCATGCGCTGGCCGATACGATCGCAACCTTGCCGGATCACCGTATCGCACGTATCGCAACCTTGAACGACGTAGATACAATTGACGATTTGCCCATGACGAAGCGGGGTCCGCGTGCTACCTGACACAGCATGAGCAAAATACCTTCCAAGCCAGAAATTCTCGATTGGATCACCGCCAATCCCACTCTGACCGCCAAGCGTGACATCGCCAAGGCCTTCGGGATCAAGGGGGCCGCGCGGATTGATCTGAAACGTGTGCTGAAAGAGCTTGAGGATGAAGGGCATCTGGAAAAGCGCAAGCGCAGCTATCAAGATCCCGACCGTCTGCCGCCTGTGTCTGTCTTGCAGATCACCGGGCCCGATGCTGACGGCGATCTTTTTGCCAAACCTATGGAATGGCAGGGTGCGGGCAAGGAGCCCGTCGTTTTGGTGATTCCCCGCGCCTCTGATCCTGCATTGGGTGCGGGCGACCGGATTCTGGCGCGGCTGACGCTGGTCACAGCCGAGGACCATCACTACGAAGCGCGGCTGATCCGGCGGATCGGTGCGAACCCGCAGCGTGTCTTGGGCGTCTTCCGTCTGAGGTCCGAAGGCGGTCGTATCATCCCCATAGACAAAGGCAGCGACAAGGAATGGATCGTTGCCGCCGATGCGATGTACGGTGCCAAGGATGGCGAATTGGTCGAAGCCGAACTTGCCGGTCCAAAAGGGCGCATGGGTCTGCCCCGTGCGCGGATTGTTGACCGGCTGGGCGACCCGTCTGCGCCCAAGGCGGTGTCGCTGATTGCCATTCACCAGCACGGCATTCCTGATGCATTCCCTGATGATGTGATCGCACAGGCCGATGCGGCAAAACCGGTTGGATTGAAGGGCCGCGAAGACCTGCGTGATTTGCCGCTGATTACGATCGACCCGTCGGATGCGCGCGACCATGATGACGCGTGCTTTGCCCACGCGGACGAAGACCCCAAGAACGAGGGCGGGCATGTGATCTGGGTCGCGATTGCGGATGTGGCAGCCTATGTCACGCCCGGATCGGCGCTGGACCGCGAGGCGCGCAAGCGGGGGAATTCGACCTATTTCCCAGACCGTGTGGTGCCGATGTTGCCCGACCGTCTGTCTGGTGATTTGTGTTCGCTGCACGAGGGCGTGCCGCGCGCCTGTATTGCCGTGCGGATGGTGCTGGATGCCGACGGGCAAAAGATCAGCCACCGCTTTCATCGCGGGCTGATGCGGTCGCCCGCGTCACTGCATTACGAAGAAGTGCAAGACGCCATTGACGGTCGCCCCAATGACCGCACCGGCCCTTTGTTGGAACCTGTCCTCAAGCCCATTTATGCGGCCTATGCTGCGTTAAAGTCAGCGCGTGCGCAGCGGCAGCCGCTTGATCTGGACCTGCCTGAACGCCGCATCGAACTGGACCCGGACGGCACGGTCAAATCGGTCAATTTCAAGGACCGTTTGGATGCCCACAAGCTGATCGAGGAATTCATGGTGCTGGCCAATGTCGCCGCCGCTGAAACCTTGCTTGAAAAGAAAACACCGCTTCTGTTCCGCACCCACGAAGAACCGTCGCCCGCAAAGCTGGATGCGCTGCGCGAGACGGCGCAGGCGTCGGGATACACCTTGGCCAAGGGACAGGTGCTGCACACGCGGCATTTGAACAAACTGCTGAATGATGCGGCGGGCACCGACGATGCGGAACTGATCAATATATCGACCTTGCGGTCGATGACGCAAGCCTATTACGGCCCTGCACATATCGGGCATTTCGGGTTGGCGCTGCGGTCTTACGCGCATTTCACCTCTCCGATCCGGCGTTATGCCGATCTGGTGGTGCATCGCGCGCTGATCACGGCCCATGGTTGGGGCAAGGACGGCCTAAGCCCCCATGACATCGAAGACATGGAACAAACCGGCGCACATATTTCCACCACCGAACGCCGGTCGATGGTGGCCGAACGGGACACGACCGACCGCTACCTGGCGTCCTATCTGTCCGAACGCGTGGGCAATGAATTTTCCGGCAGGATCAGCGGTATCGCGCGTTTCGGTGCCTTTGTGAAACTGGATGAAACCGGCGCTGACGGCCTGTTGCCCATGCGGTCCTTGGGTCGTGAATATTTTCACTTTGACCAAGAGGCTGGCACGCTGATGGGGTCGGATACCGGACTGATGATCAGCATCGGCCAGCGCGTCACCGTGCGTCTGACCGAAGCTGTCCCTGTCACGGGCGGCATCGCGCTAGAGTTGCTGACCTTGGAAGGGAACGCATTGCCCCAAGGTGGGCGTGGAGGGCGCGGGCCTGCAGGGCGGACCAACCCCAAGCGCAAGGCAACCAAGGCCAAACGCAAGTCCGACAAGGTTAAACGCAAGGTGAAACGTACTCGGCAATAGGGCGCGCATCGCTTAGGTTCAGGCTTTCTGTGGTCCCGCAATGCCGCTAGGCTTTTGGTTGAAATAGCCAAGGGAGCGGCGGCGGATGAGACCTGTTCGACTATGTATGCTGGCAGCGCTGCTGGGCTTTGCTGCGGTGCCGGCCGGTGCCCAAGGCAGTGGCGCTGCGACGGCAATGACGCAGGTGGGCAGCGATGCAGGCTTGCAGGCTTGGTTGGTGGATTTTCGCAGCCGCGCGATGGCGGCGGACATTGATGCGCAAGTATTCGACGCCGCGATGAACGGCGTGCGCTATGACACCGAGGTCATTCGACGTGATCGCAACCAATCTGAATTTACCAAGACGGTTTGGGAATACCTGAAGACAGCAACTTCTGATCTGCGGATCGAGAATGGCAAGAAGGCGTTGTCGCGCCACCGCGCCGATCTTGAGCAGATTGAAAAGACATATGCCGTCGACAAAGAAGTCGTTGTCGCGATTTGGGGTCTGGAAAGCGCCTATGGCACGTTCCGGGGAAGCGACAGCGTGATCACGTCGCTCGCTTCACTGGCTTATGACGGGCGACGCAGTGCGTTTTTCGAGGCCGAATTGTTGGAAGCGCTGCGGATCTTGCAGGATGGCGATACGCAGCCCGACCAGATGAAAGGCAGCTGGGCTGGTGCGATGGGGCATACGCAGTTCATGCCGTCGTCCTTTCAGCTTTATGCCGTCGATTTCACGGGTGATGCGAAACGCGATATCTGGGGAGATGATCCGCGCGATGCACTGGCGTCGACTGCTGCATATCTTAAGCATTTTGGCTGGACGCAGGGGCAGCCTTGGGGTGTAGAAGTGCATGTGCCGGACGGATTTGATTATTTGCAGGCAGACCGTGAGGTTTTGAAATCGCCTGAGGATTGGGCGGCCCTTGGGGTGATGGGGTTGGACGGGACGGCAGTGGCGGACCACGGGCCTGCGTCCATCCTTTTGCCCGGCGGGGCAGAGGGGGCTGCCTTTATGATTTTCTCGAACTTCGGCGTGATCGAGCGGTATAATACAGCTGATGCCTATGTGATCGGGATTGGCCATCTAAGCGACCGGATCGCGGGTGGTGGCCCGATCGAGCAAGGCTGGCCCCTGCAGGATCGCGCGCTGACATTTGACGAGCGGACGGAGCTGCAAACCCGGCTGACGGGGCTTGGATTTGATACGGTCAAGATTGACGCAAAGATCGGGCCTTTGACCATCAACGCAGTTCGGCGTTTCCAAGTGGCGAATGGGTTCTTGCCTGACGGGTATCCGTCGCTGCGTTTGTTGGATCGCATACGGGCTGCGGGTTAGATATTATTTGTCCAAGACCCCAAAGGGGGCCTTGGACGTGCCTTCGGCGAGGATTTAGATCCATTTGGAAAGGGCGGTTAGCCCGGTGACATGCCGCGCAGGCGTTCTGATCTGCGGCGCAGCAATTCAACCACCGTAAGCAAACAGATCGAGATGCCCACAAGGATTGTGGCGACCGCCAGAATGGTCGGGCTGATCTGTTCGCGCAGGCCCGTGAACATCTGCCAAGGCAGGGTTTTCTGACCGGCAGAGCCGACAAAGAGAACCACGACAACTTCGTCGAATGAGGTGATGAAAGCGAAGAGACCGCCAGAAATGACGCCCGGAAGGATCAGTGGCATTTGCACCCGGAAGAAGGTCGTGACCGGGTTTGCACCCATGTTCGCTGCCGCACGGGTCAGCGAGCGGTCAAAGCCCACCAAGGTTGCGGTCACGGTAATGATCACGAAGGGAATGCCAAGGGCGGCGTGGGCCAGAACGACGCCCAAGGTCGTGCCTTGCAGGCCAACGCGGCTGTAGAAGAAGTACATGCCAGCAGCCGAGATGATCAACGGCACAATCATCGGAGAGATCAAGATTGCCATGATTGCGCGGCGGAAGGGAACGTGCGGTTGGCTGAGGCCGATGGCCGCCAATGTCCCAAAGCTTACTGAGAGCAAAGTCGCAGCCGGTGCGATCTTGAGAGAGTTCCACACGGCATCTTGCCAAGCGGCGCTGTTGAAGAAGTCTTTGTAGTGCTTCAACGAATAGCCAGCTGGGTCAAAGCGCAGCATTTCCGGAGTGAAGGTAAAGAAGTTCTCGGCGTTGAAGCTGAGGGGCATCACAACGAGGATCGGTGTGATCAAGAAGACAAAGATCGCACCGCAGATGACCCGGAAGGTAAAGTGCCACAGGACTTGACCCGGCGTGAGATAGGGGGCGACTTTGGCACGGTAGCGCCCCTCGAAGAGCCAAAAGCTGAACCAGCTGAAGAACCATCCGAATGCGGCACCAATCAGCAGGGCGGGGATGCCGCCCATGAAGTACCCGACGACGCCAAGGGCGACGATCGTGCCCCAGCGGCTGATCTGTTCGTTCTTGACGACTTGCGTCAGCACAAAGGCCAAAGCGGCCATGAGAACGGCACCAACGACGATGCCAAGCAGGCCACTGCCATTTGCTGTCCCAACGAAAAGCCCTGCGACAGCACCAGCAGCCGCCACGACGGGTACATAAAAGGAAACGGGTTTGCGAGAGATTGGTGTGAGTGCGACCATTGCTTTAGCCCCCCAGTTTCACGTTATCGATGCCGACAATTTTGTCATAGGCATAGTAGAGCCCCAACACGACGGCGAGCAGAATTGCCCCGAGTGCCGCTGCAAGTCCCCAGTTCAGAGAGCTTGAGATATGGTAGGCGATGCGGTTCGAGATGAAGGTACCGGTTGTCCCGCCGACGATTTCGGGGGTGATGTAGTAGCCAATCGAAAGGATGAACACGAGGATGGACCCCGCACCAATGCCCGGCACAGATTGCGGGAAGTAGACCCGCCAGAAGGCTGTCCAGTTGGTCGCGCCCAGTGATTTCGCGGCGCGCAGATAGCTGGGCGGCACGGTTTTCATCACGGAATACAGTGGCAAGATCATAAAGGGCAGCAAGATATGCGTCATGGCGATGATCGTGCCGGTTTGGTTGTTGATCAAGGCCAGTCGGCTGTCGTCGGCGACAACGCCAAGCCAGACCAGCGTATCATTGACGACACCTTGTTGTTGCAACATCACTTTCCATGCGGATGTCCGCACCAGCAACGATGTCCAGAACGGCAAGAGCACGAGGATCATCAGCAGGTTGGCGGTGCGCGCAGGCAGGTTGGCCAAGATCCAGCCGACCGGGTACCCCAAGATGATACAGCTGATCGTGATGACGACCGACATGAACAGGGTGCGCAGGAAGAGTGTGCCGTATATCCGTTGATTTTCCGGGCGGAATTCCGGGCCATCGGCTGATTTCTGCATGTCGATGGAGTTCAGGAAATATCCGTTGGTAAACTTGGGGCTGTAGGCGCGGATGGTTTCCCAGATCGGGCTTACGCCCCAGTCCTTGTCGATCTTTGTGAATGCGGCCTTGTAATCAACGGTTTCAAAGCTTGCCGCGGCGGCCGCGGCTTCGACGATTTCGGTTGCGCCGGGGCCCGAATAGCTGGCGATTGCGGCTGCGGTGTCGCCGGTCAGATCATCATAAAAGGACGAATAGATCAGGGGCCAGGGGTCTTCTTTGTACAGATTGTCTTCGTCGACATTCTGGACGAAATCGGCAAAAATCGTATAGTAGGTGGCGGTTTCGGGGAAAACCCCGGCGATACCGTCGCGCATTTCAAACGCGGGTTGCGCTGTGCCAGAGGCTTTCTTCCAGTCTTTGATCTGCGCCAGCCAAGCATCGGAGCCAAAGACTTCGTTCCAGTTTTCGCCTTTCTTCCAGAACGCGTTCAGATCTTCGAACTGGTCCTGATAGACTTCGCCGATATCATCGACGCCACGACCGGATTTACGGAACATGGACGATGCACCGGTAAGTTCATAGTTCAGGCGTGACCCCAGACGCGTATGCAACTTGCGTTCTTGGGCGATCGCAATATCTTGATAAAGCGCTTTGTAAACGGGGGCTTCGGGGGTCGTGCCGGGCTGTCCATCCCACTCTTTCAGGGCGGCGGTCGTGCGGGGCAGCGTATCTTGCACGATTTCATTTTCGACGGACCGAAACAGCATGTCGACGATGGGGGCGATGAATGTGACCAATACAAAGATCAGCAGCGGGGCGATCAAAAGCAATGCACGGAATTTTTGGCGGCGTAAGGCGCGGTTCAGGCTTCTTTTCAGCGGTGTGCCATCGGCCGCCAGCATGGGGCCTGAATTTTCTCTGTCGGCGCGCTCTGCCTCTAGGGCCGAGACTGGTGCTGTGGTCGCATTGTTTACATCGCTCATATCGGCCCCACGGGGTTGGATCGGTGTGAAAATCGGAAAAGGGAAAAACGAATTGGTGTGGAAGGGGCCAAGATGGCCCCTTCCGATAGGTTCAAGCGCTTATTGCGCCAACCATGCCTGGAACTTCGCGTCGACATCGTCGCGGTAGTCAGCCCAGAACGTGTAGTTGAAGAAGAACGTGTTCTTCGAGTTGGCGGGATCGGTTGGCATGTGTGGTGCCATTTCGATGCCCAGTTCGGCGTGCTTGCCGACCAACGGTGCAGAGGATGCACGTGCAGGACCGTAGGAGATGTACTTGGCCTGGTCCGCCAGACGCTGTGTGTCTGTTGCGAATTTTACATAGTCAAGTGCACGCGCCTTGCGATCGTCCGGCAGACCTGCGGGAATGATCCACACGTCAAGGTCAAACATCTGACCGTCCCAAAGCATCGCAACAGGCTGTTCCTGCTCTACGATCACGCTGAACAGACGACCGTTGTAGGTCGACCCCATGACGACTTCGCCATCGGCAAGAAGCTGGGGCGTATCGGCACCGGCGTTCCACCAGATTACGTCGTCCTTGATGGTTTCCAGCTTGTCGAGCGCTTTTTGCTGACCTTCAGGGGTTGCCAGAACGTCGTAGATCTCGTCTTTGGCAACGCCGTCACAGAGCAATGCCCATTCCATGTTGCCGATCGGACGCTTTTCAAGCGCACGCTTGCCTGGATAGGCGGTCGTGTCGAATACGTCACAAACCGATGTAGGAGGTGTGTCGCCGACCAGATCGGTGCGGTAGCCGAAGGTTGTCGAGAAGACGATCTGCGGGATCGCACAATCGTTGATCAGCGTGTCACCGAAATCGTCCGATGCGGACGTGCCGTCCGGCGCGGCAGCAAGCTGCTCGTCAAAGTCGATTTCCATCGCAAGGCCTTCGTCGCACAGGCGAATGGAATCGGCGGCAGTTACATCGACGACATCCCAAGTGATGTTGTTCGCTTCGTTCATTGCGCGCAGCTTCGAAACAGCTTCGGCAGAAGATTCGTCATTGATGATCTTCACGCCGGTCATTTCAGCATAGGGCTCGTTATAGGCCTTTTGCTGCGAGTTGGAATATGCGCCACCCCAGCTGATGATTGTCATTTCGTTCGCCATGTGCGCATCGGCAAAGGCCATGCCGGACGCAACGGTCAGCGCAGAGGACGCGAGTAGCGTTGTCGTAAATTTCATTCGGTAGTCTCCCAAATATTGCCCGTTTGGTACTTGAGGATGCGATAACGGGATTAGGCGCATCCTTCTTGATACGCCGCCCAGCGTTGGGGCGGCGCTTTGCCATTACGCGCTATGCATCAAGCGCGCGGCAATCTTCTGCAAGCCAGCCGATTTCGATCTGCTGTCCCGGCGTCAGGCGTACCTGATCCGGTGCGTTGCGTGTTTTGATGATAAAGTTATCGGTGCCCGCGACCCGCAAGCGTGTGCGGAAGATGTCGCCCATATAGACGAATTCTAGAACTTCGGCCTTCAGCGTATGCGCGCCTTCGGGCATCCGGTCCTTGTTGAATTCGACACGTTCGGGGCGGATCGATACGCGGGTGCGTTCGCCTGCTTGTGTGACGTTGATCGGCTTGGCTTCGATCAGGCCGCCACCGTCAAGCTGCACCATGCAGGTACCGCCTTTTATCTCTTTTACGACGCCTTCCAGCGTGTTGTTTTCGCCGATGAACTGCGCAACAAAGCTGTTTTCGGGCTCTTCATACAGCAGGTCCGGCGGGGCCAGTTGCTGAATGCGGCCGTTTTCGAACACGGCAACCCGGTCCGACATTGTTAACGCTTCGGTCTGGTCATGGGTCACGTAAACCACTGTAATACCCAGTTCGTGCGCAAGATGGGTGATTTCAAACTGCAAAGTTTCGCGCAGTTGTTTATCCAAGGCACCCAACGGTTCGTCCATCAAAACCAGTTCGGGTTCAAAAACCAAGGCGCGGGCCAAGGCCACACGCTGCTGCTGACCACCAGAAAGCTGTGCGGGACGGCGACCGCCAAACGTGCCCATCTGAACGCGGTCCAGCGCGATCTTGACCTGCTTTTCACGTTCGGACTTGCCGATCTTGCGAACCTCAAGCGGAAACGCCAGATTTTCGGCAACGGTCATATGCGGAAAAAGGGCGTAGTTCTGGAACACCATGCCAATGCCGCGCTTGTGCGGCGGGATGTTGTTGATCGATTTGCCATCCAGACGGATATCGCCATGGGTGGCTGTCTCGAAGCCGGCCAGCATCATCAGGCAGGTCGTCTTGCCGGACCCCGATGGTCCAAGCATTGTCAGAAATTCGCCCTTAGGCATCGACAGGTTCAGGTCTTTGACGACAAGATTTTCGCCGTCATAGCTTTTTTGTACGCGTTCAAATTCGACAAACGCATTTGTTGCTGACGTATCTGCCAAAAGCTGGCTCCCCATTTTTATTTCTGTGCTTGAGCACTTGTTGACCGAAAGTTAAAGCGGGCTGCCTCACAGTTTGCAACCAATTAACTTAAGTTTCTGGGCGAAGGGGCCAATTGCAGGAAGAAATCTGGTTATTCGGCAGCTTTTAGTGTTTTTGACTGCAATTTAAGCAGCCTGTCGCGGTTTGCAAAGATTGCTGGACTGGCCGCTTTGCACCAAGCTAAGACTCAGGGAACCTTGGAAGGATTCTGTATATGCCTGCAATTGACCTGCCGTTTTCCCCTTTAGAATATGATCGTCGGCTGAAACTGGTGCGCGATGAAATGTCCAAACGCGGGCTTGATGCGCTTTTTGTAACCGATCCCAGCAACCAAGCTTGGCTGACAGGGTACGACGGATGGTCATTTTATGTGCATCAAGGCGTAATTATTTTGCCTGACGCCGATCCGATCTGGTGGGGGCGCAATCAAGACACCAATGGCGCGCTTCGCACCGTCTGGATGGGGGCCGATAACGTACGCGGTTATGCCGACGGGTTCGTGCAATCGACGGAACGTCACCCGATGCAGGATCTTGCCAAGCATCTTGCGGGGGCGGGTGTCGAGGCGGGGCGCATCGGTGTCGAGATGGACAACTATTACTATTCCGCCAAGGCACACGTGTCCCTGTGCGAAAGCCTTCCCAAGGCGCAGGTGGTGGATGCCACGGCTTTGGTCAACTGGAAACGGACAGTTAAATCTGAACCCGAACTGGCCTTTATGCGCAAGGCGGCGCTGATTTCGGAAAAGATCGTGGATGGCCTGTTGGAGAGGGTCGAACCCGGCGTGCCAAAGAATGAAATCGTCGCCGAGATTTACCGCGATGCCATCCGTGGCGTTGACGGGGCATGGGGGGATTATCCGGCGATCGTTCCTTTACTACCATCAGGGTCGGATGCCGCCGCGCCGCATCTGACGTGGGATGGCAGGCCTTTCGCAACTGGCGAAGCGACATTCTTTGAAATCTCAGGCTGCTACCGCCGCTATCACGCGCCTTTTTGCCGGACATTGTTCCTTGGCACGCCGCCCGATTTCCTGAAACGCGCCGAGGCGGCACTGGTCGAAGGGCTAGAGGCAGGTTTGGACAAGGCCCGCGCTGGCAACCGTGCATGCGACGTTGCGAATGCGCTGGCGGCCCCGCTTGAAAAGGCGGGGATCGAACGCGGCGCACGCTGCGGCTATCCCATTGGGATCAGCTATCCGCCCGACTGGGGCGAACGCACGATATCCTTGCGGTCCGAGGATGAAACCGTGCTTGAGCCGAACATGACCTTCCATTTCATGCCCGGCCTGTGGATGAAGGATTGGGGGATCGAGATTACCGAAAGCATCCGCATTCGCGAAGATGGTGCCGCCGAAACCTTTTGCAACCGACCACGGCAGATGTTCGTTAAATGACGCTGAAAGCCACTGTTGATCTGCTGGAGCGGCTGATCGCCTATCCGACCGTTTCGACCGACAGCAATCTTGAGTTGATCATCGACCTGTCGGGCAGGCTGCAATCGCTGGGCGCGCGCACCCATATTTTTGGCGACGAAACCGGCAGCAAGGCGACCCTGTTCGGGTCGTTGGGGCCGGACGTGCCGGGCGGCGTGTTGTTGTCCGGGCATTCCGATGTGGTGCCCGTGACCGATCAGGATTGGTCAAGCGATCCGTTTCAGATGCGGCAAGCCGACGGGCTGCTGTACGGGCGTGGCACTTGCGACATGAAGGGGTTTATCGCGGCCAGCGTTGTGATGGCCGAACGCTATGCCGCGCTGCCACTGAAGCGCCCCGTTCATTTCGCGTTCACCTATGACGAGGAAACCGGATGCCTTGGCGCACAGGCGTTGATCCCGGAACTGGCACGCCTTGGCATCAAGCCCGATATCGCGATCATCGGCGAACCGACCGAAATGCGCGTGATCGAAGGACACAAGGGCTGCTGTGAATATACCACGCGGTTCGAGGGGCTTGAGGGGCACGGATCATCGCCTGATCTGGGGGTGAATGCGGCGGAATATGCGGTGCGCTATGTCAGCCGCCTGATGGCGCTGCGTGAAGATTTGCGGGCGCGTGTGCCGGCGGGCAGCCGGTTTGAGCCGCCCTATACCACCATCAACATTGGACGGGTTCAGGGTGGTCACGCGCATAACGTGATCGTCGGAAAGGCCGAAGTTGATTGGGAATTCCGCCCCGTTCAAACCAGCGATTTCCGCTTTGTCAAAGAGACGATGGAAGCGTTTGTCGAACAGGATCTGCTGCCCCGAATGCGGGCTGTCTATCCACAGGCTGATATCTCGACCGAGACATTGGGCGAAGTTGTGGGCCTTGAGCCGATGACGCAAAACGCGGCTCGGGATCTGATGTCGGGATTGTTGGGGGCGAACAGCGCGGGCGTTGTCCCGTTCGGGACCGAAGCAGGGCTGTTTCAGCAGTTCGGCATGGATGTGGTCGTTTGCGGGCCGGGGTCGATTGCGCAGGCGCATAAGCCCGATGAATTCGTCAGCCTTGATCAGCTAGAGGTCTGCCTTGGCATGTTGGAACGCCTTGGGCAGAAGTTGGTGTAGGGGCGCAAGGTATCCTCGCGCCCCTGAAACCGGTTTAACCCAAAGGCGAATCGGCGTCGTGGATGTGGTCCTCGGCGGCCTTCAACAGGTCGTCGTCCTTGAGCGCGGTATAGGTTTCATCCAGCGCTTTCTTGGCACGAGTCATGAAGATGTCGATTTCTTCGGGGGTGATAACCAGTGGCGGGGAAATGATCATGCGGTCGCCCACATGGCGCATCACCAGATTGTTGGCAAAGCACCGCTCGCGACACATGTAGCCGACCGTGCCCGCATCGCTGGCGAACTTTGACCGCGTTTCCTTGCGCGGGGACAGCGGCAAGGACGCCATCAGGCCAGAGATGTTAACGCCGCCCACAAGCGGATGTTCGGACAGCTTGTCCAGCCCTTCCTTGAGCGCCGGACCCGCAACATTTTTCACATGATCCAAGATTTTCTCGTCTTGCAGAATGCGCAGGTTTTCCAACGCGACGGCAGAACAAACCGGGTGACCGGAATAGGTGTAACCGTGGTTGAACTCGCCCGAGTTGATGACCTCTGCAATCTCGTCACAGACAATCGACCCGCCGATCGGCTGGTAGCCAGAGCTGAGGCCTTTGGCGATGGTCATGATGTGCGGTTTGATCCCCATGGTTTGCGAGCCGAACCAGTTGCCGGTGCGCCCAAACCCGCAGATGACTTCGTCTGCGATGATCAGCACGTTGTATTTGTCGCAAATGCGCTGGATTTCGGGCCAGTAGGTGCTGGGGGGCACGATAACACCGCCAGCCCCTTGGATGGGTTCACCGATAAAGGCTGCGACGTTATCCGCGCCGAGCTCAAGAATTTTCGCCTCAAGCTCTTGCGCGCGGGCAAGGCCGAATGCTTCGGGCGTGTGATCGCCGCCTTCGGCCCACCAATCGGGCTGGTTGATGTGGTGAATGCCGGGGATCGGCATGCCGCCCTGTTCGTGCATATAGGACATCCCGCCCAGCGAACCTGACCCCATGGACGATCCGTGATAGGCGTTCTTGCGGCTGATAAAATGCGACTTTTCCGGCTTGCCCTTCATCGCCCAATAGGTGCGGACCATGCGGATATTTGTATCGTTCGCCTCGGACCCTGATCCGGCAAAGAAAACGTGGTTCAGATCACCCGGTGCAAGGCTGGCGATTTCCTTGGCCAATGCGATCGCGGGCACATGCGAGGTCATAAAGAACGTGTTGTAGTAGTTCAGTTCAAGCATCTGGCGCGACGCGACATCGGCCATTTCCTGACGGCCATAACCGATGTTGACGCACCAAAGTCCCGCCATCGCATCCAGGATTTCGTTGCCTTCGCTGTCGGTCAGATAAATGCCCTTGGCCCGTGTGATGATACGCGCACCTTTGGCGGCAAGTTCATCATTCGTGGTGAACGGATGCATGTGATGCGCGGCATCCAGCGCCTGTAGTTCAACGGTGGGCATGTGGTTGGTGATATGGGACATTTGTGCACCTCAGGGCATGAGAAAAAGCGTTGAACGGACAATATGATCAAATTATGCCAAGTCAATCGAATCGCAGCGGATGTGTCAGAAATTAAAGGGATGCCTGAATTTGCCGCATGCCTTGGGCGACGTCTTCCGCCATGGCGTGGGCGGCGGCAACCGCGTCGCGATTTCTAAAGGCCGCCAAAAGGTCGGCGTGCTTGTCGGGAAGGTTTGACGTCCCAAAACGTCCGCAAACGACCCGCAGCGATGGCCCGAAACGCAGCCAAAGCCGGTCAACGGTTTCACTGGTGATCGGGGCGTCGGCACAGCGATAAATCTGTTCATGGAATTGATAATTCTGGGTCAGGTATTCGCCAATATCCCCCCGTGCGATGGCGGAGTTAAGCAAGGCATCGATGCTTGTCAGCTGGTCCAGCACCTCGGGGGTCATGCGGGAAGTGGCGCGGCGGGCCAGCTCTGGCTCAAGTGTTTTTCGAATAAAACCAAGCTCTTGTGTATCTGCGGCGGTCAAGGTTGGCACAAAGACTCGGCGGTTTCCCTGATGGATTAAAGCGCCTTCGGCAATCAGGCGGCGCAATGCCTCGCGGACCGGCGTCATGCCTGCGTTCAACAAGCTGGTCAGCCCCTGTATCGTGACCGCTTGACCCGGTGCCAGATCGCCAAACAGGATCAAGGTGCGCAGGTGTGCATAAACATGTTGATGCGCTGGGATCTTGGATGCAATGTCCTGTGCCAGATCGGGTGAAATTTTGACGTCAGTTGGGATCATGTGCCTGCTCAAAATATGGTCAACGGGTGAAGCTTGCGAAGGATACGCTTGCATGAAACGATAAATCAACTTGTCGCAAGACGCAAAACTTGATCAAATTGAAGAAAGGCCGGGATCAACCGGGTCTAACCAACGGGAGCAATCATATGAAATACGGCATTCTTAGCGGCGTGGCCGCAACTGCCCTTATCGCAACTTCTGCCTTTGGCGAAGAAGTGCGTGTTTATAACTGGTCCGATTACATCGACGAATCCTTGCTGCAAAAGTTCGAGGATGAAACCGGAATCGACCTGATTTACGACGTGTTCGACAGCAACGAAGTGCTTGAGACTAAGATGCTTGCTGGCGGGTCCGGCTATGACGTTGTTGTGCCATCGGGCACCTTCTTGCAACGTCAGATTTCTGCAGGCGCGTTTAAAAAGCTGGATAAATCCAAGCTGCCAAACATTGCAAACATGTGGGACACGATCAACACGCGGGTCGCGAAGTATGACCCCGGCAACGAATACGCGATCAACTATATGTGGGGCACCACCGGTCTTGGTGTGAACATCAACAAGGTCAAAGAAGTGCTGGGTGAAGATGCGCCGGTTGATTCTCTTTCCTTGGTGCTGGACCCTGCGAATATGGAAAAGCTGGCCGAATGCGGTGTGCAATTTCTTGATGCCCCCGCCGAGATGATCCCCGCAGCGCTGAAGTATATAGGTGAAAATCCCGACGCGCAGGACGTTGAAACCATCGAAAAAGCAGAGCCTGTTTTGACCGCGATTGCGCCGTTTATCCAGAAATACCATAGCTCTGAATATATCAACGCGCTGGCCAACGGCGAAATCTGCGTTGCCTTCGGGTGGTCCGGCGATATCTTGCAAGCACGTGACCGCGCGGCTGAAGCCGACAATGGTGTCGAGATCGAATTTTACGCGCCAAAAGAAGGTGCGCTGATGTGGTTTGACAACATGGCGATCCCTGTTGATGCGCCCAATTCGGACGGTGCGCACAAGTTCCTGAACTTTATCATGGATGCGCAGAACATGGCGGCGGCGTCGAACTATGTTTATTACGCCAACGGCAACAAGGCGAGCCAGGAGTTCCTGGTCGAAGATGTGATTGGTGATTCGGCGATCTATCCCGATGCGGCGACCCTTGAGAACCTTTATACCACATCGCCTTATGCGCCCAAGGTGCAGCGTGTCGTCACGCGCCTGTGGACAAAGGTTAAGTCCGGTACCTAAGCTGATTTGATCAGGGGCAGGGCCATCCGGTCTTGCCCCTTTTTTCTGCCCCCGCCCGTTCATGGGCTGTGCAAAGGAATGCCCCGAAGTGAGCCAGAAAATATTTGCCCCTTGGGAAAACCCTGATGAAAAGCCGCTGATCCGGTTCGAGAATGTCACCAAAAAATTCGGTGATTTTACCGCGATTGATGATCTGACGCTGAACATCTACGAAAAAGAATTCTTTGCGCTGCTCGGCCCATCTGGCTGTGGCAAGACGACAATGATGCGGATGCTTGCGGGGTTTGAAAACCCGACCTCGGGCAAGATGGAGCTTGCTGGCAAGAATATCGCGGGCATCCCGCCCAACAAGCGTGCGGTGAACATGATGTTCCAGTCCTACGCACTGTTTCCGCACCTAAGCGTCTGGGACAACATCGCCTTCGGCCTAAAACGCGGCGATATGGCCAAGGATGCGGTTGCGGCGCGGGTTGATGAAATGCTCAAGCTGACCCGCCTGACCAAATTCGCGCGGCGCAAGCCGCATCAGATTTCAGGGGGGCAGCGGCAGCGCGTGGCCCTTGCGCGGTCCTTGGCCAAGGCCCCGAAATTGTTGCTGTTGGATGAACCGCTGGGCGCGCTGGATAAAAAGCTGCGGCAGGATACGCAGTTTGAACTGATGGACATTCAAGAGGGCACCGGCACCACCTTTGTGATCGTGACCCACGACCAAGAAGAAGCGATGACCGTTGCCAGCCGTGTGGCGGTCATGGACGAAGGGCGCATCATTCAGGTCGCCACACCGGACGGCATTTATGAAGCCCCGAATTCGGTTTATGTCGCTGATTTCATTGGCGATGTGAATATTATCGAAGGCAAGGCCAAAGCCGCAGGTGACGGGGTGTACCACCTTGACTGGGCCGCGAACGAAGCGCCTTTGCTTGCCACGTCGGAAATACCCTTTAGTGACGGGCAAACGGCCCATCTTGCGATCCGGCCCGAAAAAATCGCCATTACGATGGACAAACCTGACGCCGCGAAAAACGCGGTACAGGGCAGCGTGCTGGACATCGCCTATCTGGGGAACCTTAGCACCTATTATGTCCAATTGGCGGGTGGTATGATTATCAAGGCGCAGACCGCCAACACCCGACGTCTTTCGCGGCGCAGTATCACGTGGGAAGACAAGGTTTGGGTCTCTTGGAACGACACCGCTGGCGTGTTGTTAGAGCGATGAATATGCGCCGGTTTTTCCTGATCGCGGTGCCCTATGCGTGGCTTTTGGCGCTGTTTCTGATCCCGTTCGTTATCGTGTTCAAAATCTCGCTTTCCGATCTGGCGCTCTCGATACCGCCCTATGCGCCAACGATGAAAGACGGCATTGCGAATATGTTCGCAGGGTTCGACCTTGAGAATTTTGTGTTTCTGACAACCGATGATCTGTATTGGAAAGCATATCTGAGCAGTCTGAAGATCGCGCTGATTTCTACGGTTCTGGCGCTGATGGTGGGCTATCCGATGGCCTATGGCATGGCGCGCGCCCCCGAGGAATGGCGCCCCACGCTGATGATGCTGGTGATTTTGCCGTTTTGGACCAGCTTTCTGATCCGGGTGTATGCGTGGGTCGGGATTCTTAGCAACGAAGGGCTGTTGAACCAGTTCTTGCTTTGGACGGGCATCATCGGTGAACCGCTAGCCATTTTGAACACGACGACAGCGGTCTATATCGGGATCGTTTATACCTATTTGCCGTTCATGATCTTGCCGATCTACGCCGCCCTTGACCGTCTGGATGAATCACTGATCGAAGCCGCCGAGGATTTGGGCTGTTCGCGCAGCAAGGCGTTTTGGCTGGTGACAGTTCCGTTGTCGCGCAACGGAATCATCGCGGGGTGTTTTCTGGTGTTCATTCCGGCACTTGGTGAATTCGTTATCCCGTCGCTGTTGGGCGGATCTGGCACGTTGATGATCGGCAAAGTCTTGTTTGAAGAGTTCTTTAACAACCGTGATTGGCCTGTGGCCAGTGCTGTGGCCGTAATCTTGCTGCTGATCCTGATCATTCCCATCATCCTGTTCCAGCGCAACCAGCAGCGCCAAGCGGAGGCCGAAACGTGAAGCGCACAAGTTGGTTCACCGTCACGTCGCTGACCTTGGGGTTCGCGTTCTTGTACCTGCCGATGATCCTGTTGGTCATCTACAGCTTTAACAGTTCGAAACTGGTCACAGTCTGGGCCGGGTTTTCAACCAAATGGTACGGCGAGCTGATGCAGAACGAAGAGTTTCTGGATGCGGCTTTGGTTACCTTGAAGGTGGCCGTGGCATCGTCGACTTTAGCAACTGTTTTAGGAACGATGGCGGCCTATGTGCTGGTGCGGGGCGGTCGTTTTATGGGGCGGACCTTGTTTTCAGGCATGATCTATGCGCCGCTTGTGATGCCCGAAGTGATCACGGGCCTGTCCTTGTTGCTGCTGTTTATCGGGGTCGGTCTGGACCGTGGGGTGTTAACCATCGTCTTGGCACATACGACATTCTCGATGTGCTATGTGTCGGTTGTGGTATCGTCACGTCTGGTGTCTTTTGACCGTTCATTGGAAGAAGCGGCGCTTGATCTGGGCTGTTCACCCTTTGATGCGTTTCGTTTGGTGACTTTGCCGATCATCGCGCCGGCTGTGATATCGGGGTGGCTGTTGGCCTTCACCCTGTCCCTTGACGATCTGGTGATTGCTTCTTTCACAACAGGACCCTCTGCGACAACTCTCCCCATCAAGATCTGGAGCGCGGTGCGTCTGGGTGTGTCGCCCGAGATTAACGCGCTTTCAACCATCATGATTGCGATCGTTACGGTGGGCGTGATCGGTGCATCCCTTATTTCCAAACGCAATGCGATCAAGGCACAGCAGGACATGCAGGCAGCGGAACGCGGGGCCACGTGAAACGTATTTACGGCGCATTTGCCTATAGCGATGCGCCGCGAGCGCGATGTTGGTGGGACCAGACCTGTGATATTCCGGTTCGTGGAGCACTTGAACAGAATGAAACCTGCGATGTTGCGATCATCGGCGGTGGGTTCACGGGCATTTCTGCCGCGCTTCATCTTGCTGAGGCGGGCGTAAAAGCCGTCGTACTTGAAAGCCGATATGTCGGCTGGGGGGCCTCAGGGCGCAACGGCGGGTTCTGTTGTCTTGGGGGCGGACGGTTAGGCGACGCCGCGCTGGACCGTAAATTTGGTCGAGAAGACCGGTTGGTGTACCGTGCTGCGGAAATGGCAGCCATCAATTTGGTGGATAGCCTGACCAAACGTTTCGGAATTGACGTTGACCGTCATTCAAACGGCGAAACAGAATTGGCCCATCGGCCACGCGATATGGCCGATTTGCGTACTCGCGTTGCGCAGATCAAGGAAAACTATGGGCTGGACGCAACACTTATCGAAAAACGAGATCTTGAAGCGCACGGCCTGAAGGGCCCTTTTCACGGGGGTCTGACCATTCCTGCGGGGTTCGGATTGAACCCTCGTAAATATATCACCGGCTTGGCGGCGGCGGCTGAAACGGCGGGTGCAAAGATCTATCACGACACGGCGGCACAGCAGATTACCCAAGTGGGCGACGGCTATGAAATCAGAACGCCGGGCGGGGTTCTGAGGGCTGCCAAAGTTATCATCGCGACGAACGGTTATTCATCAGAGGATCTGCCTACCTGGCTTTCGGGTCGTTATATGCCAGCGCAATCGTCGGTGATTGTAACCAGGCCTTTGACCGCGAAAGAGCTGAGCGAAGCAGGCTGGACCAGTGATCAAATGGTCTATGATACGCGCAATTTATTGCATTATTTCCGTCTCATGCCCGATCGGCGGATGCTTTTTGGCATGCGGGGTGGGTTGATGACCGGCCCAACCGCCGAAGGTCGCGCAATTACTCGGGTCAGACGCGATTTTGACGCGATGTTCCCGGCGTGGTCGGGGGTCGAAACCCCGTATGCGTGGTCGGGCATGGTATGTATTGCGCGCGATCAGATGCCATTTGTGGGCTGTGTCCCGGATCACAAAAATCTTTTTGCCGCTCTGTGCTATCACGGGAACGGTGTTGCGATGGGCAGTTACTCGGGTGCAATTATTGCAAAGGTTGCATTGGGGCAGATGGTTGATTGCCCTTATCCAAAGTCAATCCAGAAGCCGCTTAATACGTTTGAATTCGGGTCCCTGCGTCGTGCGGTTATGCCATTGGCGTATCTTGGTTTTGCGCTTGCTGACCGCTAGATGGAATTGACACGGGCACGGGTTTGACGCACTTAAAAGCGAAATTTATTTAGGAACACTGTTTATGAAAATTGCGATGATTGGCACCGGCTATGTGGGATTGGTTTCCGGCGTTTGCTTCTCTGATTTTGGTCATGACGTAATATGTGTCGATAAAGACCCTAAAAAAATCGCCCAACTGGAAAAGGGGATCGCTCCAATTTATGAACCCGGCTTGGAAGAGTTGATGGCGAAAAATGTGGGTGCGGGCCGGCTTTCATTTACACTGGATCTTGCCAAGGCCGTTGACGGCGCTGACGCTGTTTTTATTGCTGTAGGGACCCCGACGCGCCGTGGTGATGGGCACGCTGATCTGACATTTGTTATGGCCGCTGCAGAAGAAATCGCCTCTGCCTTGACGGGGTATGCTGTGGTCGTGACCAAGTCGACGGTACCAGTTGGAACGAACCGGCAAGTCAAGCGAGTCATCGAAACAGCAAACCCGGCGCTGGAATTCGATGTGGCCTCGAACCCCGAGTTCTTGCGTGAAGGGGCTGCGATCGATGATTTCATGCGTCCTGACCGTGTTGTGGTGGGGGTCGAAAGCGAGCGCGCTGCCGAAGTGATGAATGACATCTACAGACCACTTTACCTGCGCGAGTTTCCAATAATGTCTACCGACTTGGAAAGCGCCGAGATGATTAAATACGCTGCAAATGCGTTTTTGGCGACCAAGATCACATTCATCAATGAAATTGCCGCCCTTTGTGAGCGTGTTGGCGCAGACGTCAAAATGGTGTCGAAAGGCATGGGCTTGGACGGTCGGATTGGATCGAAATTCCTGCATGCGGGACCGGGGTATGGCGGCAGTTGTTTTCCAAAAGACACGCAGGCATTGGCACGTATGGGGCAGGATCATTCAAGCCCGATGCAATTGACCGAAACAGTCATCAAGGTGAATGATGAGGTCAAACGCCGAATGGTCGATAAAGTTGTCGATATTTGCGGCGGGTCCGTGAACGGCAAAGTGATCGCGGTTTTGGGTGTAACTTTCAAGCCGAACACGGATGACATGCGGGATTCGCCAAGCTTGACGATCGTGCCCTCTTTGGTTGGAAACGGTGCAAAAGTCCGTGTCGTTGATCCGCAGGGCAAGCGTGAGGGGGAGGCCTTGCTTCCGGGGGTATCTTGGTTCGAGGATGCCTATGAGGCGGCGCAAGATGCGGATGCTGTCGTTCTTCTGACAGAGTGGAATGAATTCAGGGCTTTGGATCTGGATCGCATGGCCAAGCGCATGACATCGCCAGTCATGGCGGACCTTCGTAATATATATAATCCCAAGGATGCCGAGCGCGCGGGCTTCACGGCCTATGTTTCGATTGGCCGTGAAGGATACGGCGTCTAATCAGCCTCGCGTAGTGCTTTGATCTGGTCCGCCGTTATTTCGCTCCCGCCTGCCAGAACCAGGCGGGAGCCAGTATTTTCGATGCGCGCTTCGACGATGCGAGAATAGCTTTCGGCTTGGGTGGTGCCAATGATTTCACCACTCAGTCTACTTTCGACGCTGAAAGTATATAGGCCATTTTCGAATGGCGTTCCGCTATTTGAAACGCCTGCCCATTGAACTTGACCTTCAGAAAGGGAAATCGGGCTGCGTTGGACTTCTTTTCCTTGGGCGTTGTAAACGATGAGTTGGGCGGAATCCGCTGATGCCGATACTTTAGGGACTACCGTAATGGGGGTGCCGTTGAAGTGTACGGGTGCCGCCGACCGCGCCTCCATTCCGATCCAACCGGCCACCTGACCGATATTTCCACCCCCGATTTGGGCTGTCAGGGCAGTTAACAAATCATTCGACTTTACCTGTTGTTCAACCATCGAAAACTGAGCCAACTGGGCCGAATAATCAGATGAATCGATCGGCTCAAGAGGGTCTTGATATCGTGCCTGTGTCGTCAGCATCTTTAGGAATGTCTCAAAATCTGAAGAAATGACGCTCTTTGATTTTGGCTGCGTTTCAGAAGCAGATGATGCCGCGGTAGTCGCGGAGGTTGCAGTAATGCTCATTATTTTTCCTTTATATACGCAGGTCAAGCCCAGCCTGAGGGCCGGTAGAAAGTCCTTGGCTCTCCGGTACTTGGAGAGATGTTTGCCCTTCTTCATCTACGGTTTTGGGAGCGCCCAAGTTGGCCGAAGGCTCATTATTGTTGGGGTCACTATTTCCATTGCCGAAAGAAAAGCTGGTGTTCTGATAGCCTAGTTGGCGAAGCTCTTGATCTAGCTGATCGACGTTACGGCGGAGCAGTTCTAAGGTCTCTGGCCGCTCGGCAAGAATACTGACCACAACGCCATTATCCGCAGAGGTGATAGAGAGCCTGACGCGCCCCAGTTCTTCTGGGCTTAGCGCTACATCCACGGTTTTTCCGCTATTAGTTTGAACGATTTCGGCCAATTGTCTTGGCACGTGCTGTGGCATGTCCACCTTGCCTATTGGAAGGGCTGTACTGTGGGGCGTGGATCTTGCGTGGTCTATCCCCTGCAAGGAACCTAGTTCATCAGAAAGAAGGATGTCGGTCTCTTGACCTGCTGTAGTGAGGGACGCGATTGTATCCTTCGTGACTGAGAATGGTGGTACTTGCTGCCCAGAAGTCTGATTTTTGGATGGCTGAGAAACAGCCGGTGTCCCGGACAAAGAAACAGTGGATTTCTGATTCGATTCCTCTGCTACAAGGGGGGGGGTTGACTCTGACTGAAGTGAGTTCTCAATCACCGACGGTTTTTGTGCGAGCGGTTGCTGAACCAACATACTAAGATCATTTGTGGCTGCTGAAACTTGCTGCGCAGGCACAAACGAATTCAGCTGTGTAGTGCGAACGACGGCTTGTTCTGGAACGGGACGTGGTACTTGTCTCTCTCCTAGGACAGCTTCCTGACCTGTTTCTTGTCGGCGAATACCATTGGACAGGCCGGCTTTCTGCGGCTGCCCTTCGGCGATCACGGCAGCGGGTCCGGACGCTGATGTATTCTTGCCTACCGCACTCTCCGGAAACGCAGGTCGCTCGATGGCTGAAAGTTTCGCTTCATCCAACCGCGCAATGTGTCGAGATCCAATGGTGTCAGCTTGCTTTTCGGGTGTAGTGGCGGCTTGCTTTTCGGGTATAGTGGTTGCTTGTTTTTCGGGAATAGATGCCTGCGCCGTTTCTGCATCCCGTCTTGGACGAATTACCCTGTCGACTTGGTCCTTGGTGACATGATTGGAGGTGGTGGTTGATGTCGTGACTAGGGGTGTTTCCGGATTAGAATCTGCCCGCACAGGCTGCTGATTGGGACGTCCGGCCTGGTGAGGGCGAACAGCATTTAAGATTTGTATCGTCTCAAGCGTGCTTGTGTCCCGGCGAACCTGTTTCCCCGCGTT
>ERZ651776.191-NODE-191-length-90316-cov-7.226188_pt1 | contig 90316 bp, 65 predicted proteins | sample MGYA00514761_ERZ651776 | MGnify/ENA metagenome assembly ERZ651776 | reverse complement strand
CGTAGGACCAAAACTTCACCCCGGGCGTGAATATATCCAGCGTCTCTTCCGCGTCCTCGATCATTTCCAAAGCGACGCGTTCGCTGTTCTCGGGAGAGAAAAACGGCTGCGCAGAAATCTGAGCACCTTTTTTCAAAACGCCCGGGTGGCTTCCCTTAAAAATCAGTTCCACACTCGGGAACACCTCGTGAGGCGCAATCGTGCTCACGTACGGTGTCACCTGGTGGTCGAAATCAAAGTTCCTCTTCTGCGTAAAGAAGCGCGCGAATACTAAAAACCACCACCACCACTTCCTTCGCGCCTGCCCTTCCGCGATTGTTTGAGAAAAGACCACCGATGATGATGACGACGACGATGCGTTTACCATCATCGTTCGTTGTTGATGTGCAAATGTGATGCCGTCTGGTGCTTTTAAAAGTCGTCTGTTTTTTTGGCGAAAAAACGAGTTAATAAAAAGTGAAACGTGAGCGTTGGAGAGAGCGAGTCTTCGCTCCCAAAAATCACTCTATCAGAGCACGAAAAAGTGTCGCGTCGCGGTGTTGACCTCTTTCTTTCTGCGAAGAACACCACAACAACAATACAACAAAAAGAGATGAAGACGAAGAAGAAGAAGAACAGTAATAACGATGACGACGAGACTCATTTCATTAAAGTCTCGTCCAAACTGCTCCAAGGATTGCGGTTATCACCGTCGTCGTCGTCGAAATCGGAAGAGGGAAGAACGGTGTCCCCGTCGAAGAGGATGATGAGATTGGAGAGGAAAACCTCGACTTTGATGTTTCCGTTAAAGAAAAGGGTCGGGCTAAAAAAAGAAGCGCATCATCACCCTCGGTGTTGGTCGGCGACATCATCGAGCGGTGAGGACGACGAAGGAGGAGAAGAAGAAGAAGAACAGTTTACGCCTTGGAGTAGTTCTCGCGCGAGTTTCGACACAGAGGAGGAGAAGGAAAAGGATTATTATTCGCGGATGAACGAGGAGTGGTGCGGGACGCAGATGATGGATTTGGACCAATTTTGCGCCAACGTGAAGACGACGGCTGTCGGGGAAAGCGACGACGTCGAAAAGAGCCGGTCTACGACCTCCTTTTTGACGACGGAAAAAATAACCAAGAGACTGCTGGAAGGCTGGAGTTTAGCGAGAGAGACGTGTAGCGAGTGCGAGATGCCCATGATGAGGAGGAACGCGCGTCGCGGAGATGCGCGTTGGATGGACGAGGTCGTTTGCGTCGAATGCGAGGACAGAGATGATGAGCCCCGCGAGCGATTTGGACGTCGTCGTCCCGGAAAACGATTAGCTTTGATGGAGGGGAAACCGAGGCCGCCAGTGGGTACGAAATCATTCGCAAAGTTGTACCGCGGGAGTAATTATTCGGGAGAAGATCAAGAAGAGTTATCGCCGACGAGCGTATTGTAAAAGCGGTACATAGTGTCACGTGTAGTATTTGTAGTGTAGATGTATATTTAGTTGCGTTTGAAAACTCTGGAATATGGTTTACTATCGCGCTTGTCTCTCTCTCTGTGTGTGTTTTTCTTTCTCTCACTCTCGCTCTCTCGCTCTCTCGCTCTCGCCTCGATGTTTTTGTCGTCGTCTATCTAAAAATGTCTCTTTCTCGTCTTCTTCCGCACCTCCTCATTTATGCCCACCCGGACTCAAACTCATCGACATCTTCTGCTGCTTTTTGGACGACATCGCTTTCGTCGTACTCCTCCGCGTCGCTTTCGTCCGCGATTCCGACGTGCTTCTTCTTCTCGTCGCGAACCGGGAATAATTTTTCGTCGCCTTCACCCTTTCTCATCTTCAACTTCGCGTAGTTTCTTTCGAGAAACGCAACCTTTTCTTCTGCCTCGACGAGTTTTGCAGAGTAAAGCATCTTCTCTTCTTCCGAGTGTGGTCTGCTCACGATATCTCGAAACCTTTGCCCTTCCTCCTCAAGTTCCTGTTTCTCCTTCTCAATTAGTTTTTTTGCCTCCTCGAGAAGATTGTCCACCGTCTCGCCGCCTTCCGCCAGAGGAGAAGGAGGAACCTCCGCAGTCGGCGTTTCCATCTTCGGAACGGTCGAAGAGTCGATATACGCATCACTCTCTTCGTCCTTGATTTGCCAAACCGCCCATTGGTGTCCAGAGCAGCACAAATCGAACTGTTCGAGTTGTTTCCCGCACGAAGATATGAGAATATCTCGCGGTAACTCGAAGCGCGCGCCAATCTTGACAAACACGCGGTTGTTAATCAACGCGCAGTATAAATCTTTCTCGGAGGCGACATTTTGTACCGTCCCAGCCGCTTTGATATCGTTGCGTCGACGCACTTCCATCAGATCGTTGATTTGTTCTTGTGTGAGTAAATCTTTGGCCAACTCGCGCTCTTGCGGTAAAACGCTTTCGTCGGGAAGACCAAAAATATCCGGAATCTTGGATGCAAAAATACACGGCGATCCCGGGTGCGTGAGGACGTAGACGAAAACTAGCGCGGGCGTCCAGTTTTGGAAATTTTCCAAATACGACGCGTGAATGTCAAACTGCTCGTTGGGATCGAAGGGTACGCCCATTCTTTGCGCTTGCGAAGCGTTTGTCAAACCAGGCGGCGGCGTCGGCGACGTAATAAACGCAGTCATCCCCGACATCGTCTTGAGAGGATTGTACTGCACTGGTACTTCGTCCATCGAAACACCGGCATCGTCGTAAATTTTAGGGATGTCTTGCGCCAAGCGCGCTTTGATTTGCGCTTCCAAATCCGAAATCTCCTGTTCAGATACGTCTTTCTTCTCGTCGAGTAACTCGCGTGCGGTAACCGCGTTCATCTCCGCGGACTCGGCGTCCTTCCTCGCCTTTATCGATTTGACGTTAGATCTCGCGACGACGCGTTCTGATTTCAAAACCGTCTCTACGATGTAATCCATCTCCTTCCTGCGGTTCTCCGCCATAGTTTTCTTCATCCCTTCCATGTCCGTCTTTAACGCATTCACGTCCTCCTCCTCTTCCTCCTTCGCTTCCGATGTAGAAGACGTCTCCATGCTCTTCAGCGGCACCGAAAGAGGCACCGAACTCGATTCGATCGTCCTCTCCGCGACGTCCTCGGCCAACTGCGGATCCACGTTCTCGAAATCCTCCGGGTTAAAATATCCGTCGGTCTCCATATCCATCCGCCCGTTCCTCTTGATTTCCTCCTCGCTCGTGATTGCGTCCTCCACTTTTCTCAAAGTTTCCGCTCGTTCTCTCTCTTCCGCGCTCGCGCTGCTCCTTTTCGCTCCTGCTGCTGCTGACGACTCGGGTTGGTTGTCAGCCTCCGAGCGAACGACGCGCACCACGGCGCATTTTCGAGCCGACGATCTCAAAGGTCCAATCGATCCGTGTTTCGTGCGAACATTATTTTTCTTCAGCGTCGGGGAGTAACAGGTCGCCGTCGTCCTCGTCGACGGGGCGAGTGCGCCGCGCATGATGATGTGTGTTCTTTTATATCTTTGCTTATATCTTTGGTTTCCCCGAGATACAAAAATATTTGTGTGGACGAGATCACTTTTTTTTTGCACAAAATGAAAAAAAGGCGTTTTAGATACGTGCAGTACAAAAGAAGAAAAGACGCGTTGCGCGGACTGCTCTCGACGATGTATATACACGAAACGTGCGAGCATAAAAGTTGACTTTCATTTGCAAACTGTGGTGTGCGCAAAGAGAACTCCTATAATAAACTAAACATCCTTTCCTTCTTTTTTCCCCTTACTTCGTCTCTTGGACACGAATACCGCCAAGCCCGCTGTGACTACATGCGCAAAAAGCGTTCTCTTTACGAACCCTTTCCGTCTCAACGGCGCGTCCGGTCGCACCGGCAACGTCATGCACCTATGCAACGCCTCTTTTGTCGTTATCTTTCCTTTCAAAATCTGGTCGCACGCTTTAAATATCGGCGCGTCCACTTTGAGCTCGTCGCATAACTTTGCCGCCGCCGGCGCCGTCGCCACGCCTTCCGCCACGCCTGCCAAAGACGCCGCGCGCGACTCCAAAACTTCCGCCACCGATTTGTCCTCCGACGCCACGGCAAAACCAACCGCCTTATTCCGACTGTCCGCGCCAAGACACGTGAGCATCAAATCCCCGACCCCGGCTAACCCGCCCAGCGTCGTCGCGCTCGCGCCCATCGCGATCCCAATCCTCGTCATCTCTCTACAACCTCTCGTTACTAACAACGCCACCGCGTTCACACCAAACCCCATCCCCTCTAAACCACCGGCTAAAATCGCCACCACGTTCTTCAACGCGCCCCCAACGCACACCCCGACGACGTCCGTGGACGGATAACACCGAAACGACGGCGACGCGAAATACCCGCACGCCTTCCTCGACAGCGCCATCGTTCTCGCCGCCATCACCGCCCCTGACGGCGTTTCGTTGATTAACTGTTTCGCAAACGTCGGTCCGCTCAAATACGCCAACTTTACGTTTCTCCTTCGTCTGCTCTTCTCCTTTTGCCGGTACAAAACTCTCTCCAATAAGTGACACGGCAACTCCAACGTTTCCGTTTCGATGCCTTTACTCGTCGACACGAACACAATCTCTCCAAGTCTCGGTATGTGATCTATCACGTCGTCCAAAAACTGTTCCGTGCTTTGCAAAGGTATCGCGTGCACGATGACCGAGGCATTTCGCAGCGCGTCTTCCGAATTCGTCGTCGCTCGAATGTTTCTCGATAACGTAAACTCCGAGCAATGGGTGGGATTTTTGTGCGCAACATTGATGCCTCTTTGGACGTCCTCTCGTCTCGTGAGGATGACGACGTCCGCGAGAGGGTCGTTTCTTGCGACCAAGGTGGCCATGGCGGTCCCGAACGAGCCCGAGCCGAAGACGCAGATCTTCTTCACCATGTCTCGAAAGATACAGAGGGGAGACGTTTTGGCGACCTTTTCCCCTAAAACGACGACTCGCATCACTTCACTTTTCAAATGAACGAGAACGACACCAAACTGAAGGTGGACGCTTTGGAGTGGCGCGTGGAACTTCCGGTCGCGTCCAAAGCTGCGCTCAGAGTACGTTTTTCATCTTTTCTCTCTCTCTCTCTCTCGTGCGTGCGTGTCTTCGCGTTCATTCTTTTCCGTTCTCTCGCATTGCTTCCAAGAGAGCATTTCCCCTAACTGTGACTCCTCTTTGAAACAGATGAAAGAGAGCAAAGGAGACGCTGTGAGTGCTAAGAGTGCGGCAGATGCGCAGGCGAGCGCGGTGTTGACATTACGCGGGAGTCGTGGCAGCGATTCGAATGCCACCACCACGAACGTTCGATTGAGCGAAGAGGATTGTGTGAAACTGCGAGACTCGATGGACGAAGCGGCGAAGCGAGTGAAAGAAGTGATGGAGAAGTACGGGGGAGAGGAAGGAGAGAAATAGCATAGCGTGTATATGTGTGGATGTTTGATAGGGTGAGTAGCAGTAGAGTGGTTGATGATAACCGTGTAATACTAGCGAAGGATAGATTAGAATGAAAGTTTCGTCGCTTTGCGCTTCGCCGCTCGTGCTGGCGGTTGCGTTCAAACGCCTAACGACTTTTTTACTCGCGTTTGTAAATCGTTCGCCGCGGCGTATATGTCGTCGAATTTGCTAAATAGACGCTTTAAGTGTTTTACTTGGTCGTTCGGAAGGTTGAAACGTATTTCAGATGTCGTTGCCAACGCCGAGCGTTTCGCTTCGACGTCGCGTTGACTCAAACGCTCGCTCGTACGCTTACCCTCTTTATTCATTTTCCTTACCGCCTCGTATTCCGAAACTTCTCGTCTCGCCCTCTCTACCGACCTTTCCAGCATACTCGTCCCTCCGCTTCCAACTTTCGCGCCATCTAAATACACCAACCGCCCTTCGCACACGTCCTCGCTCACTATTTTCCTGTACCCGAAAACCTCGCACACGGGATTCGCAAACTGCCCATCGATCGTTTGCAATTTCAAATCGTACAAAAACAGGAGCTTCCTCAGCGGTTCTAAATCTTCTAGAGTTCGAACCGAGTGCCCAACGAGACTCAACCGTCGCACGTTCACGCAAAACGTCGCGAAACTCTCGCGGATTGATCGAATCGAAACCGCGGTAATTTTTTTTGAACACCTTTCACCACTCAGCAAAGAAGTTTTCCTTTCCAACTGCACGGGAACGGTCAACCGTATCGCGTTCGCGCAATCGCACTCGAACAAAAACTCGCGCGCGAGCTCTGCGTCTAACGCGAAGACAACTCCTCCTTTTCCTCCTCCTCTTTCTTCTCCCGCATCGTCCTTCGCCTTCTCAAAGTCCATCTGTAAGTGTTTCTTCACGCCTCCTCCCGTGAAAGTGCCCACATTTTTTTCTATTTTTGGCAAAAGTCGTTTCGTCTCTTTCGCTTTTGGGAAACATTTTTCAAACTTTTGTTCGTCAAAGGTGTCGTCGCTTTACTCGCGCGCGCGCGTTTAAAAGGTTTCCTCTGAAGAAGAAGAAGAGTCGCACTGAAGAAGGTGCTCTTCTCAAAATGTCATCGTCGCGAAAAAGAACGAAAAACGATCGCAGGGTGGAAACGCTGGACGGTTTTCGAGGCTTTTGCCGATACGTCGGCCCGGTGCGTGGTCAAACCGGGACCTGGGTCGGCGTCGAATGGGACGACTCGAACAGAGGGAAACACGACGGGAAACACGACGGAAAGAGGTATTTCGAGTGCAAACGAAAAGGAAAAGAGGCGGAGACGAAACGAGCGAGTTTCGTGCGCGCGCAGAAAGTCGCGCCTGGGACGGATTTCGTCTCCGCGGCGAAGGAGAAGTACGAATTTGAAAGTCAAGATGCGCAATTGGAGAAGCGATTGGTTTTCGGAGGAAAAGCGAAGAAAACGGACGAAAACGAAGAGGAGGACGTAACGATCGAGTTGAAGACAAAATTGAGCTTACAGAAGAAACTGAACGAGTTGGAGAGGATTTTGCTTCCGAACGCGAGGTTGGAGAGGGTGACTGGACGCGCCGCGCGAACGGAGGACGACGAGGGAGAGGAGGCGAGACCGTCGTCGTCGTCGTCGTCTTTGAACGAAGAAGAAGGAGAAGAAGTACTCGCGAAGACGTTCAACGCGAACGCGACACACGTGGACGTTTCTGGGAACTTGATGACATCTTTTGTCGAGCTCGGGAAGATTGGGAAGTATTTTAGGAACCTTGAAATTTTAGACGCGTCGGATGCGTATTACGACGAGGACGTTGGCGATATCGAGAGCGGCGACGCATCTGCGTTGGCGAAGGAAGTCGCGCTCGCGGCTTCGCAGTTTAGAAATTTGAAGACGTTAGCGCTGAATAAGACGCGAACGAGTTGGGCAAAGGCACTTTTGATTATCGACCAGATGCCGAATTTAGAAGAGTTGAGGTTGGATAGGAACGAGTTGCAAAATATAGCGGCGGTGGACGAACGAGCTTCGCGGAAATATTTCCCCAAGGTGAAAGTGTTAAGTTTGGACGGGAACACGTGCATCAAGTGGGACGATTTATGGGCCTTGCGTTTTCTGCCAAGCTTGGAAACTCTGTACGCGTCGGATTGTTCGGTCGAGCACATCGCGTATCAAGATGATGATGAAAATAATAATAACAATACCAACACGAACGACGACGACAAACGCTTCTTTCGAAACCTTCGAGGATTGTTTCTCGGGTACAATCGCGTGCGCTCGTGGCAATCCGTCGACGTAATAGACCATTTTCCAAGGCTCGAGTGTGTTCGACTCTCGCACAATCCGTTTTGTGAAAACGATAGCGCGAGTCGCCACGAAATCGTCGCGAGAGCAGGTAAGTTACTCTCCTTGAACGCTTCAGAAATTACAGAGAGAGAACGGAGGGAGAGTGAAATTCGATATTTGCGCAACGTCGTGGCGGAAGTTTCGTCTTCGAGTAGCATCAGACTCGAAGATAAAGAACTCGACGCAAAGATGGGCTCGGACGAAGTGCTCGCAAAACACCCCCGCGCGAAGGCATTGAAAGAAATGCACGGCGAGAGGGCGTTAGCTGGCGTGCAAACGACAAAAACGACGCAGTCGCAACAGCAGCTCGAATCCAGAGAATCTGGCAACGGTACATCTACAAACGGAGGCGGCGCGAGTTCGTCCATCTCGCTCGCACTTACCCTCACCCGCGAAGGCAAAGGATCAAAAGACCGCACTTTCCCAAAAAGCGTCACCGTAGCTCGGGTGAAGACGACGTGCGAGAAGTTATTCGGCATGAAATTAGGCACGAGTACGCTCGCGATTCGCGACCGCGACGAAGACGAAACAGAAAAATATACAGAACTCGAACCGGACGAGGACACCTTAGCGTATTTAGGCGTAGAAAGCGGCGCGGAGATTTTCGTGCTGTGATGAAAGTAAACAGTAAAGAGTGATATTAATAGGTTGTTAGAAATAAAGGAGTTCAAGTACATGCAACATTTACATTTAGGGTAGCAAATCCAAAAAACAAGGGGGGAAGAAAAAAACAGAAAAAACCGCCAGACACAAACAACGCAAAGAAGCAGCGCGCTTTTGTCGTAATACTACACACACACACACATATACATCATCCCACCATGCGAGGAAGCACCACGCCGGTGAAACCATCATCCGCGCGAGTTACTGATACCACCGATGTCGTCGGAGCTCAGAAAACGTTAGGCTCCTCTTTAGTGCCTCTGATTAACAAATTACAAGACATATTCGCCTCTGCTGGTTTGGAGGAACTGTCGGACATCGATTTGCCTCAAATCGCGGTCGTCGGGAGCCAATCGAGCGGGAAGAGCAGCGTTTTGGAAGCGCTGGTAAGTCGTCTGCTTCTTAAAGTTTTGCGTCGTCTTGCTGTTGTTGTTGTTTGCGCGCGTTGCGAGAAACGAGATACAGTTTTTTTTGTTCCTTTTGAAATTCTTTCTTTCCCCAACGAACAACAGAAACTCTTTCGTTGGTGTTTCGCGAAAAGCGCTCGCGAACAAGTGCGCGAGAGATGTACACAAAACTGACCGACACGCGCATCTTCATACCGTTATTATTATTATTATTATTGTGATTATAACAACAGGTTGGCCGAGACTTTCTCCCTCGAGGTCCGGAAATATGCACGCGTCGACCTCTTCTCTTGCAACTGGTCCACACGCCGACCAATCCTCGCTCCAACGCTCCGAGCGAGTGGGGCGAGTTTCTCCATCGACCGGGGGAGCGGTTCACGGACTTCGAAGAGATTCGTCGAGAGATTGACCAGGAGACGAACCGAGTGACGGGGACGAACAAAGCGGTGTCGGACCAGCAAATTCGTCTGAAAATTTGTTCGCCGAACGTGTTGACGATGACTTTGGTGGATTTACCGGGGATAACGAGAGTGCCGGTTGGCGATCAGCCGAAAGATATCGAGAAGCAAATCAGAAATATGATTTTGAGTTACATTAAGAGAGATTCGTGTTTGATTTTGGCGGTATCGCCGGCGAATTCGGATTTGGCAAACTCGGACGCGTTGACGTTGGCGCAGTTGGTCGATCCCGAAGGGTTGAGAACGATTGGGGTGATTACGAAGTTGGACATTATGGATCGAGGGACAGACGCGAGAGCGTATTTGAAAAATGAGGTAGTGCCGTTGAAACTGGGATACATTGGGGTTGTGAATAGATGTCAGGCGGATATCGCGGGAAAAGTGAGCATGGAAAAAGCGAGGAACGCGGAAGGGGATTTCTTTCAATCGAGGAAGGAGTACGCGGAGATTATCGGCCGGTGCGGTATGAAGGCGTTGGGGAACACCGTGTCTCGATTATTGTCCGAACACGTGGCGAGATTGTTGCCGGATTTACACCGAAGCGTGTCCAAGAGACGAGATAAAGCGGCGTGTGACGTCGCGGAGTTTGGCGAGTGCGTTCCTGACTCGGATTCCGCGCAAGCGAGCGTGGTTTTGCAGAAAATTCACACGTTTTGCAACGCCGTCGACGGCGCTGTGCAAGGCAAATCGAAAAATTTAGCCACGGATTCTTTGGAAGGTGGCGCGAGAGTGCATTACGTTTTGCAAGAAATTTTCGTCAAAGGTTTGTGTTCGTTAGACCCGACGCACCAATTATCGGAGGAGGATATTCGAACGGCCATTCAAAACGCCGCTGGGACGAAAGCGGTGCTCTTGTTGCCGGAGGAACCGTTTGAAATTTTAGCGAGAAAAGCCATCGAGAAAATGTCCGATCCGTGTCATCAAGCCGCGAAGTTGGTTTACGACGAGTTGAACACATTGACGTCAAATTGCGTGCGAAGAGAGGTGTCGAAACAGTTTCCAAAGTTGGCCGAGGCTATCGAAGAAGCGACGAGAGAGTTTTTGAAGAACGGATTGGATCCGGCAGAATCGATGATTACGAATTTGGTTGATTGTCAGTTGGCGCACATCAACACCACCCACCCAGATTTCATTGGCGGAGCGAGAGCACTTGGCGTGGCGCAAGCGCAGTTGGAAAAGAGACGAGCAAAAGAAAGAGCGTTTTCTGAACAACAACAACAGAAGCGGGAAGATATGGAGATGTCGGAAAATGTTGGAGAAGAGGACGCGCACGAGTTGACGCCGACGAAGAAGAAGGCGAACGCGATGAAGTCACCATTGAAAATGAAAAACCTATCGGAACTTAATAACAATCACGGCGAGTACAATCGAGCGGACTCATCGAACGAGGCGTCCGCGCATTTCGATGACAAAGAAAACGGCGCTTCGGAACCGAAAATATCGTGGATATCGAAAGGTTTGTGGGGCGGCAACGGCAACACGCCCAAGAAGCCGCAAGACGCGGGGAGTAAAGGAACAAAAACGAAACGACGAAACGACTCGCTGAGACAGTCTATTCAAGATCTTAACGCGTCTGATCACTTTAACCATACTTCCTTTGGAGTTGTATCCTTGATGTCGCCGCCGGGAATCTTATTACCTTCGGAAATCGATAACGACGAGGAGCTTTTGCAAGTGCTCGTTACGCGAACGCTGCTTTCGAGTTACTTCAAACTCACGCGATCAGTTCTCGCCGATATGGTTCCAAAAGCAATCATGCACTTTTTGGTGAACTCAATAGCTCGAGGGTTGCAACAACACTTGATTTCGACTTTGTATCATCCAAGCACGGTGAAACAATTATTGGCGGAAGATCCGGATTCGGCGAGGATGAGAAGAAATGCCACAGATCGTCTAGCGGCGTTGAACAAAGCGATGTCGGCGATATCAGCGTTTCACGCGGAACTGGTTTGATATCAGTTTATTATTACAACACATACACACTATCAATATTATTTATTCTGTGTTTCTCTAAAGCTTTTCGTTCTATTCGTTTTTTTAGCATCTAGCGCCGGTGCGTTTCGTGCCGCCTTGTCGTATGCGTTCGTCAGCATCGACAAACGTTACGTATGGATCTTGTAAACCGTATTGAGATTCTCTCGTTGATGGACGCCTTACTCTTTCTTTCTTTTCTTTCTCGAGCGTTTCGAACAGGACGTTACACTGTGCGCGCAGAATGGCAAACGCGTGCGCCAAGACTGCCGACGATTCTACCGCTTTACTTTCCGTCGAGGAGACTACTTTTTTCCAGGTCATTCTTTCTTCGTCCGAACGCCAAATCTGTTTGCATTTTGCTTTCGCGAGCGAATCGTGCGCGGCATGTCGAGGAGGCGCTAAAGTTTCCCACCATTCTTGTTGTTGAAGCATCGCGGCTTCGTCTTTCTTCGTAGCGTTGGCATCGTCATCCCTCATTTCTTCATCTTCATCTCGTTCCTGCTCTTCTTCTTCTTCTTCTTCTTCGTCGTCGTCGTCGTCGTCATCAGACTTTTCCGCCGACGCGTGGAAAGAAACGACATCTGTTCGTCCCATCGCGCCAGCTTTCGGCTGTTCGCTGATAAAAAATGCAGATTCTTCAATCTCGTTGACGAACGACGCCATTTGCGACAAATCAGAACCGACTGTTTTCGTCGCCGCGCGCGTCCAATCGTGCCAATTTGAGGCGCTTTGCGGAACCGGAGCGTCGTATAATTCACACGTCGACGCGAGAATACCGAGCTCACGCTTTATGAAGAGCGTCGACGAATCTTCGTTCGATAATCGTGTAGATTTTTGTTCGATTTGTACGGCGTTTTCTTTTTCACCGGGTGAAGATGTCGTTGTCGTGGGTTCGGATGCCACCGCGTCTCTCCTCTCGCGTTTCTCAAACGCCAATCGTAACGATTCGTAACTTCCCATTATTCTGTCTTTCAACGCCGACTCTTTCTTCCCTTTTTCGTTTAACGTAGTGAGTAACTTGTCGATATCCTCGATGGATTTCATCGTACACCAAGCTTCCTGCTCCGTGCTCGCTTTTGGATCGAAGATTAAAAAGATTGGAGCTTTCGAGTGCACGTCCCGAAATCCGCCAATGGAGATGTAATAGTGCCGTCCATCGCGATCTTTTCCGAGCTCTGGCGCGCGAATGTGCGACTTCACCAGCAATGAATGTATTTCGCGATGAAACTTGTACTCTTCTTCCTCTTTTTTGCGTTGAACTTCACGTTCTTCATCTAATTTACGCTTCTCGATGAGACTTTTCTGACGTTCGGTAACCGCCCGCGGGAGATCCTCGCCCTCTTCGTCATGCGTTGCATTATTCTCTTCACCTTCATTATTAGTCGTAACGTTTTGTCCATCTGCGTCTTTCTTAGCAGTATTAGTAGCAGCAGCAATCTCGCGTTTTCGCACTTCTTCTCGTCTTTTCTGCCACAACTTACTCTTCGTTTCATCCATCGCTTGTACTCGTCGCTCGATGGCGTCGCGCACCAGTTGCGAATCCAAACAATCTTCGCACAGTAAACGCAAAACGCTGACCAACTCTGCGCGAGAAACGTTCTTCCATCGAGTTTCTGAGAGTTTTCGCGCGATATTCAATACTTCGTCGTACGGAGAAACGACCGATGTGTTCACAATCGATTTTGACTTGTACGTGAAATACTGCGCTAATACTTCTTGCCAACTTCCAATCTCCAAAGTTCGGTCCCATAACTCCGCTAATCGATCGTACGCCGTGGTAATGGAGACTCGCAAGATGCGCTCAAACAACGCTCCTAATCTCGCATCCGTTGGATTTGAAAGCTCGTATGAAAGCGATTGAAACGACGGCGGCAATGCGTGCGTAACATCTCGACCTACGTGGTCCATGAATGCTGAAATCTCAATCTCAGCAATCGTCACGTCGTCCATCGTCGCGTTCTCTCCAGTATCAACATCCGGGAATGGTTCTCTGCCGTCTTCATCGGCTAAGCACTTGTCTAACTTTTTCAACGCACCATCTGCGATTGGATTTTCTTTGTTCGCTTTCTCCCACCTTTGCCGGGCCGCTCTTACTTTGGCTTTCTGCGCGTTCGCTTCAGCCTTCGCGCGTTCAATCTCCGCAATCTCTTCCTCGGTGAGTTTTGGCTTCAGCGCTTCCTCTGCCGCCAAGGCTTCTAGCTTTTTTTGCCTAGCTTCTTCTTTTCGATGCTCTTTCTTCTGTTGACTTTCTAATTTATTCGCGTATTTCACGACTTCTTTGTCTTGGGAGTAATCGTACTCGTTCTTTTTTACCAGGTCTAGTTTTTGGCGCAAACTCTCCATGACTTTAATCGCCTCGACGGCGACGTTGGCGAACTTCAAAACTTTCACCCGCTCGTTTTGAATTAGTTTGGGCAGTTTGATGGGTTCTTTCAACGCTAGTTGAGCTTTTTTACGCTTTACGCGCTGTTCTTTCTTCCACTCCTCTCGTAACGCAATCAGTCGTCTCTTCTCTTCTTCGAGCCATTTCCGATGTTTCAGAAGCGCTTTTCGATCGTTCTCGTCGCCTTGAAACGTCTCTCGCTCTTCAGGCACATCAAAAGCTGGTTCAGCGTCATCGACGAATTTCCGTTTCTCCCGTTCTTCTCTCATATACTCTTCTTCCTTAGCGAAAAGTTCATCTTGCATGCGCTCCGCTCTCTCCTGCGCCTCGAACGCGACCGCGATTTGCTTCTGCAACTCCTCCGCCGTTCGTTTTTCGACGAGATTTTTCAACTGCTTCTCGTCGACGATCTCGGTCGGCGGCGGTCGCGTCGACGCGACTTCGTGCACATCTTCTATCGCATTCGCGCTGGTACATTTCGTTGGCGATGGTTCGTCGTTCTCGTTCTCGTCGTACTCGTCCCTGTTCTGGGATTTTTTCATGAGTCCGCTTTGACGTTTCTCCAGCCGAGGCTTCGTCGCGTTTCTTTTCTTACTATCATCAGCGCGGGGAGTATTCTCACCGTCCTCGTCGTTTAAATAACACGTCAACACGTATAACCCTCGACCAATTCGAGAGAACGTTTTGTCTCCCATCAACGACACGACGGTATTTTTCGGAACTCTGCTATTCTTCCAACTCCTCGCTAACCCGTTCTTCTCGCTCGTCTCTATGATTTCATCCACGGTAATGCCGTCCGGTTTATCTCTCATGGCTTCCAATAAAGCATGTCTGCACGTCCCTCGTCGAATGGCGCTCGTAAACCCGAGCGAAGCAGCCAATCGCTGCGTTTCTTCGTCCATCCGCTCACCGTCTCGGATTTCAGCATCCGTTTCCTCTTCTATTTCCATCGCTTCTTCTTTTTCTTTCTTTCGTCGATGTCGCGTCTCTCTCTTCTTCGCTTCCACGGGAGACGGCGCCGGCGTCTCGTCGACGGGAGGAGACGACTCTCGTTCCGCGTGTTGTACTACTTTCGATCGTTTCTTCCTTCTCTTTTTATTCCCCTCTCGTTCTTCCTCCTCTTCCTCTTCCTCTCCTTCCATCATCTCCGCGTAGTTCCTCCTCGTCGCGTTTCGAGACTCTCTTCTCCTCTTCGCGGTCGCGCCGTCCGCCTCCGCTGCTGCACCTTCTTCAACACCATCACCATCGCCCCCATCGTCGCTCTTCTTACCACCCCCATTTTTCGCGACGAACGAGAACGGCAAGTTGAACTTATACACAAACTCCGCGTCCATCTTCCACACTTTATCTCCGCGCGCGTCGAACGTCGCGTGTTTGTTGATGAAGTTTTTCGCTCGGAGTTGGTACTTTTCATCATCCGACGAGGAGGGAAACGACTTCGATGCCATCACCAACTGTTGGAGAAGACTCTCGACGTCTCGCGTGGCGTTGTGGTGGACGAAATGGCAGATATCGCGGAGGAGGAGGTCGGAGAGCATTATTTATTCTTTTACTCCTACTGCCCCGTTTGTTTGTTTTATGCGATCGTCATCTCTGCTGTGTTTCTTCTTCCGTTCGTTGTTGTGCGCGCTTTAAGGAAATTCGCCGTCGCATGCATCGGTTGACAATTTAGGGTTTTTGCAATTTTCTGGTTTCGCACAAGGACAAAACGAACGACCGCATAGAAAAACGTGTGTTTGTTTAGAATAGTCCGCACACGTCTCTTTTGCGAAGATAAAAAATGTCTCGCAATCGCGCGTTTCGATTACTCAAAGATGCGCGTTTACGCGCCTCGGCGACGAGCGTTGGTGGTACCAGCTCCAGAGTCGGGCAAACCGTCACGAGGAGTGCGGATTTAGCGAGGTGCGCTTACACATTTTCGATTTTTATTCAATTTTACGCAAATTTGCATCGCGCGAACCACTACCCGATGGATGATCCGGGATTGTTCGAGACCGGTTTACGCTGAATGCGAGTGCTAAAAGTATTCGTTCGCGCGAAGAACGCGTGTTTAGTCAGGGTGCGAGGATGGATCGGATGAATATGCGCGTTGTTCGCGAGATGATTTTCTTCGATCAAACTTTTTTTCTCGTCGGTCTTTCTTCGGGGACCAAATTAAGGGGCAAATTAAGCTCATTCTTATTCTTCTTGAAACTTACCTTTTCTCGTTCTTTTCTCCACGTTTATCTACTTTTATTCAAACAACAACAGCGCGCACCCGGAAGGCGTTCGTCACGTCTCCTTGCAAATCGTGCAACAACGCATGAAATCCGTCTCGAACATTCAGAAAATCACAAAGGCGATGAAGATGGTCGCCGCGTCTCGATTGAAACCAGCCCAAGATAAAGCGATTGCCTCGAGAGGGATGGTGACTCCGTTTTATAAGTTACTGGGAGATTTACCCGGCGCGGAGACGGCGAAGACGTTGATGGTGCCGATTTCCTCGGACAAAGGTTTGTGCGGCGGCATCAACGGGAACGTCGTCAAAGTGTCGAACGTGTTGTTGGAAACGGCGAAGGATAAAGAGTCAGAAATTTCGATGGATGTAATTGGCGATAAGGCGAGAGGTTTGATGCAACGGCAAGTAGGGGAACTGTTCGCGAACGTGTTGGTGGACGCGACGAAGCAACCGTTGACATTTGGAACGGCTTCGGCGTTGGCGGAGCAAGTGGCGAAGGACAACGAGGGTAAAGCGCTCATCGTGTACAACAGGTTCGTTTCGGCTATTTCGTTCAAGCCAACGATTGCGACGGTATTGTCTGGGGAAGAGTACGAGAAGTCGGCGGAAAACTTGGAAAATAAATTCGATTCGTACGAGGTTGAAGGACCGGATCGTGGGGAGTTTTTGCTCGACTTGGCGGAGTTCAAAACCGGCGCGGTTATGTACAACGCGTTGGCGGAAAACAACACTTCGGAATTGGGATCTAGAATGCAATCTATGGAATCGTCCTCGAAGAATGCTTCGGAGATGTTACAAAAGTTGACGCTCTTGTATAACAGAACGAGACAAGCGGCGATTACCACGGAGTTGATTGAAATTATTTCCGGCGCTTCCGCTTTGGAAGATGCCAAGTAATAATATCACCACGAATAAAGAGAAGAGAAAAATATTAAGTAGTAGCTGAATTGTAATTATGTAGTCAAGTATCTAGTAGAATTTAAAACATTCAATGTCTCGCGTGCTTCATCGTGGGCACTCCTTCGCCGCCCGTTGTCGCCACTTCTTTCAACGCGTGCAAACCGTCCATGGTGTCTTGAACCACTGTTCTCACGCCTTCCTCGATCGATGGCTCCGCCACCGTCGGCGGCGCTTTCCCGTCTAACGCCTCTTCTATGTTGCCCGATAAGATCAAAGCTAAAGGATGCATCACCTCCACCGACTCACACAAGATCTTCAAGCTCGCCGTAATAGGTGCCGCCAAAACCATTCCTGGAATACCCCACAACATACCCCAAAATATCAAACACAAAAGAACCGTAATCGGGTGCAAATCCAAGTGTCCGCCCATCAATTTCGGTTCGACGACGTTTCCAATCGTAAAATGCGTCATACCTGGGAGTAATATCGCCAACGTCACGTGCAAGAAATGAATATCTTTCGACACCAACACGACCGGTAGCGGCAAAACAGTCGCGATAATTGGCCCGACGTGCGGAATAAAATTCATCACAAAGTGCAGCACTCCGAAAACCATCGCCAACTCTACGTTCAGCGCGTAGTAAATGCTCGCCGCGATGAACCCGTTCAAAGTGCTCACAAAAAACTTCAGCAAAATGTACCGCTTAATCCTCGTTTCAATTCTCGTCCATACCCCGCCCGGAACTCTCCTCTCCACTTTCTGTCTTCGTCTCCCTTCCAACAAATACACGACGAAAATCAACACCAACACGACGTTACTCAACAGGTCTAAAACCGCTTGCAACATCGCGTGCGTCGATTGCGCCACCATCTTCGCCAGCGGGATATCTTGCAACTGCGCCTCAATCACGTCCATGTCGATGTTTTTTCTCGACAGCGTCTCTCCCGCTCTGTTCGTCAATCGAACGACGTACCTTTCGTATTTCTTCGCGTCTTGCACCAAGTCCTTCACGCTGTGCGAAATCAAGAACAAAAGAGAGCACAATATTCCTAAACCAAAGAATAACGCGATCGTAATCGACGCTCCGTGTGGTACTTTCGCTCGGTGCGTGCAAAAATCAACCAAAGGCGCTAACGTGTAGCTCATCATCACCGCTAAAACCAAAGGGACGAGGACTCTTTGCAACCAGTACAACGCCGCGGAACTCATTATGATGGCTATTAAGAGGAGACACATCGTCCGTACCTTTTCCGCCGAAGCAAGAGATTCTTGTTCTCTGCTCGAGTCGTCGTTCATCAGGTCAAAGTCTTTCAAACCGAAGGCAGAGGAGGAATAGCGAGGGGAGGCGTTCTTCCCACCGCCATCGCGCGGGGATTTCACGCCGAACATGTTTAACATGTTTAGAACGTTTTGTTCCGAGATTTATGCTGATTTGTTTGTGGGAGAATTTTTTTTTTTCCTTCTCTTGCTTTTTTTTACGTAACGGTTTGATGTTTTGTGTCTCTCTCTCTCTCTGTTTTATTTTCAGTATTAAAAAAAGTTAAAATCTATTTGTTCTTCTTCTCTTTCTCTCTCTCTCTCTCTTTCTTCTCTTGTGTGTGTTTTTGTCTCTCGTTCTCTTCCGTTCTTCTGCTACGACTCCTCTTTCTCTCTACTAACTCTCTCTCTCTCTCTTAAAACTTTAATCGTACAAATCGTCGTCGTCGTCTTGCGCGGCGGCGGCGGCAAAGGCGTCGCCAACCGTTTGGGCGCCGCCAGCCGCCGGAGCCGCGCCGGAACCACCGCCAGCAGCAGCTCCGCCTTCGTTCGGGAATCTAAAATCGCCCACGTGGCCTCGGCTTTGTTGTAAAGTTTGCGAGAACGCTTGGTACTTGCGGATGTCCGCGTCTGAAACCGAGCGGCGAGCGTACTTCATCGCCTCTTCAAAGTGCGCCTTGGTGATTTCTGGCACCGGATCGACGTAGTTTTCTTCGTCTTCTTCCATGGCACCTTCTGGTTTTTGCGCCATGGCGCGTTCGCGTTCGATATCTTTCTCGATGCTTTCGCGGATGGCGTATTTGCACGCGCGTTGGCAGATTTCCGTGATATCGGCACCAGAGTACCCGTGCGTAAACTTGGCCAAAGTTTCCACGTCGACGTCGTTGGCAATCGGGGACTTTCTCAAGTTCGCTTTAAAGATAGAAATTCTCGATTTGTCATCCGGTAACGGGATGTAAATCAACTGATCTAAACGACCCGGGCGCATCAACGCGGTATCGATGATATCCGGTCGGTTCGTCGCGCCGATGATAAATACCGTCTTCTTCGAGTTCATGCCATCCATTTCCGTAAGCAACTGGTTCAAGACGCGATCGGCGGCACCGCCGGCGTCGCCGGCGGAAGAGCCGCGTTGGTTCGCGATCGAATCCAACTCGTCGAAGAACAGCACGCACGGGGCGCTTTGCCTGGCTTTATCGAAAACCTCTCTGACGTTGGATTCCGATTCGCCGAACCACATCGTTAACAACTCCGGGCCTTTAATGGAAATGAAATTCGCTTGGCACTCGTTCGCGATCGCTTTCGCCAACAACGTCTTACCGCAACCCGGTGGACCGTAAAACAACACCCCTTTACTCGGTGCCATGCCGAACTTCTCAAATTTTTCCGGGTGTTCGACCGGATATTGCACGGTTTCTTGCAACTCTTGCTTGACCGTTTCTAAGCCGCCGACGTCGTCCCAGGAGACGTTTGGTACTTCCACCACAGTTTCTCTCAACGCGGACGGGTTGGTTTGCGCCAAAGCGGTTTTGAAGTGGTCGTTGCTGATGGCCATCGAATCCAAAATCTCCGCGTCGATTTCATCGTCTTCCAAATCGATGACGTCCATCTTTTCGCGAATGCATTGCAACGCGGCTTCGGTACACAACGCCGCCAAATCCGCGCCGACAAAACCGTGCGTGTCCTTCGCCACCACCTCCAAATCAACCTCCTCGTCCAACTTCATGTTCTTCGTGTGTATTCTCATCACTTCCAAGCGTCCAACCTCGTCTGGGACGCCGATATCAATCTCGCGATCAAATCTACCAAATCGTCTCAACGCCGGGTCGATGCTGTTCGGTCTATTCGTCGCCGCCATGACGATGATGTGCGATCGAGCCTTCAACCCATCCATCAGCGTCAACAATTGCGATACGATTCTTCTCTCCACTTCCCCATTCGTCTTGTCTCTCTTCGGCGCGATCGAATCGACTTCGTCGATGAAAATAATTGCCGGCGAGTTCTTCTCGGCTTCCTCGAAAGCCTTTCTCAAGTTGGATTCGGATTCGCCGGCCAACTTGGACATGATTTCCGGACCGTTGATTAAAAAGAAAAACGCGCCGGTTTCGTTCGCCACCGCTCTGGCGATCAAGGTTTTTCCAGAACCCGGAGGACCGTACAACAAAATACCTTTCGGCGGTTTCACCCCGATGGTTTTGAACAACTGCGGATGTCGCAACGGCAACTCGACCAACTCTCGAATTTGCGCCATTTGCTTCCTGACCCCTCCGACGTCGTCGTAGCCAACCTCATCCAAACGTTCCTCGTCTTCGCGGTTAATCGGTTCGCCTTCACAAAAGATCTCCGTGTCTGGCGCGACGATGCAATACTCCGCCGGATCCGTTTCTACAACCTTGAATTCCACCGCTCTCATCCCGCCTCTCGCCAAAAACGTATCCCCTTTCCTCACCGGTCTGTACGCCTCCAAAAAGTACGGCTTCAAATACACGTCGAACAAGTTCCCGGAAACGCCTTCGATGGTATCTCCAAACGGCAGCACGTGAATCCTCGCCCCGTATTTCACGTCCGTGCACTGATGAATCGAAATCACGTCCCCTAACCTCACCCGTAAATTTTTCCTCACCACTTTGTTCATCCGAACTTTCCCGTCGTCGCACTGGTCGTCCGCTAGGACGATGCACACGGTGTCTTTGCGCTTTTTTCCTTTCACGAGAACCGTGTCCCCGCGGAAGAGCTGCAGCTCTTCCATTTTCGCCGGGGATAACGCGACGACTGAGTTATCGTCGTTCACCGCTTCATCTGTGTAGTACAATTTTTATACGCAAAACAGAAAATTTAAGAGAAGGAAAAAGAAGGTCAAAAACGTCCGTCTCTTGGGGGTGCCGCTTACTACTTACGTCAACAATCAGACGATGACGACGAAAGTTTCTTCGTAAACGAAGGAAGAACGCGTAATAAAATCCATCTGAATCGAATCAACGTAAAGAATACCGCGCGCGCAAAAGACGATCGATAAAGAGAGAGAAAGAGCGCGCGAATACTCCGAGAGAGAGAGAGAGAGAAAGAAAGAAAGAAAATCCCGATCGACTTAACGAGAGAGATCTGATGAAACCAATTCTACGAACACGCACCGACGACGAGTCTGTTCGGCGCTTTCTTCCTCTCCAAAATCGCCGTCACGTCTTTCACTTTTTTCTTTTCTGAGGGTACTTGTGTTTGTCCCTCGGGCGCTTTGTCGTTCTCGTTGACTTTCTTCGCCTCGAGCTCCTCGTCCGTTGCCATTTTATCTCTCTTCTGTGTGTCTCTCTCTCTCGTTGGTGTGAATTTTTGTGGCGACGAACGTGCTAAAAACGTAGTACGAACGCGAGAGTCTTGTCCTTCCACGTGAAAGCAAGGGCGACGTTTCGGCACGGTTTTATTTACGCGCGCATTAATTTTTTTTTCGGTTGTATTTTTTCGGTTGTATGTGTTCAGTATTACAAGAGAGTTTCCTCCCCCTCGCTAAGCGTTGTTCCGTATGTGTTCGTGTTGTTGCTAATGATGATGTTTTGGTTCTCTTCCTCTTCTTCTTCTTTTTCTTCCACGTGTTTCTCCAAAGGAGAAGAATAGAAGTGCGACTCCATCGTGCGTACGATAGAATCACGCTTCGCGCGAATAGCTACGGCGACCATGGCCATGCCGACGCACACGTAGAGCGTGGCGAAACCGGCGCCGTCGGTAGACGAAGACGCTTCCTCTCTCGGAAGGTTCCATCCCAAACGAGGGAAGCTTTGAGACGAACCGAGTTCAGCTTCCGAGGCGTCTCTGGCGGTTTCGCTGGCACGCGCGGTGGCTTTGGCGCCGGACTTGGCCGCAGTTTTGGCACTCGATTTGGCGCCCGCCTTGGCCCTCGCCTTTGCCGCCGCCTTCGCGCTCGCTTTCGCGCCTCTGGCGGCGTTCGAAAATCTGCACATGTCCATCGCGTTGTCTAAAAATTTACTCAAACCGCACTCGTACGCCGCTTCAATCTTTTCCGCGCCGTCAAAGATACCGTCGATGTTTAAGACTTTCATCTGAGACGATGGGCGATTGGCAAACCAAGAGACGACGTCTTGGTTCAACGATTTCGCACCTCGGAACATTTGTTTCATGTTCGTCACGCCAGCGACGTTCCAACCCGAAATATCCGAGTTGAAACTCTTGGCATCGTAAAACATAAACGACATGTCAGTGACAGATTTCGTGTTCCAACTCGATAAATCGGCGTTGAACTCTTCATAGTGCTGGAACGCGTGCGTCATGGTTGAAACTTTCGAAACGTCCCAATCTGGCATCATACCAAATCGCGTGACCGCGCCGTATTCGACGCATAAACCAGCGGCGGACTCGATGATGCACTTGGATACGGCCCGATAAAAGGAATTGTCGTCGAGCTGCTTGTGTCCGTGCGAATTATGCTCGGCCTGCATTTCTTCTGGCGTTTCCGATTGTAATCTGTCTAACTTCTTCTTTAATCTCTCGAGCTCTTCGTCCACATCTTCGTCGCCGATTTGATCCATCACGTGAAGATGGTGTCTTTTCGCCGTCAACGAATCACTTCGCGATAACGAAGATCTGCTCGAGGAGGAAGAGGAGGAGGGACTTCCCGAAATTTTGCCATGTTTTTTCGAAACGGTACCATCCGCTTTGAGTTTAAAAGGGTTGGTCATGGAGGCGGAGACGACTTGTTCTGATTCTTCGTTTTCTTCTTCTTGTTCTTTCTTGTGATGCGACGAGTATTTCTTCGAAGACGACGTCGTCGTCTCTTCTACTTCTTCGTCATCACCCGTGGCCGCAGTGGCTTCGGATGCTGCATCTTCCTCTTTCGAAGAACTCATGAATCTCTCAAACTCTTGATCGAAGGCTTCTTTATCTTCGACGAGATCTTCGATTTGATCTTTACTAACTTCGACGGTTTCATCGTCGTCGCCGCCGTCGTCGTCATCGCTATCATCGTTCACCTCTGAATCAGAATCATCATCATCATCTTCTTCGTCGTCTTCGTCTTCTTCTTCTTCTTCTTTGACCGTTTTACCCGTAAATTCGTCTAAAGTCTTCTCGGACGTAACGAACGGGGACTCTTTGTTCAATGATACAGACTCCGTATCAATCGCGAGAGCATCCTTCACCGCGTCTCGATCTTCTGGACCCAACTCGCTCATGCTATCTGCCGTTCCTTGTGGACAATCGCCATCGCTGCAATCTATGATGTTCGGATCCGTGGAAGAAGAGGAAACGTACGAAGTTGACGATGTTGTCGTCCAAGAAGAAGAGGAAGAAGTGAGTTCATCCGCTTCACTGTGCGGGTAGGATACGTCCGAAGGCACCGAAGTCTCGTCATCCTCATCTTCGCCGTCGACAGAGTCGGCGATTGCATCGGTGTCGACTTCGTTGGTGTTAAGAATGGAAGACGATGAAGTGTGCGTCGTATCCTCGGACGCCACCGTGGTCACTTCTTCTTCAATTTTGTCCGCGTCTTCGTCGTCTTCGTCCGACCCCATCGCCGCCACGCGCTTGAAAGATTTCTTCTTGGATTTGCCGCCGCTGCCACGCAAAGTCGTCATCTTCGTTACCGTCGTCTTTTCGCCCAACGCAGTCTTCTTCTTCTCGTCCTCGCACGTGCTCGGCGGTCCGTTCAACGGATGCTCGCACGTGAACCGTCCCAAGAAGTTCGCCGCGCCTAAAAACATATCCTTCGTATCCGCGGTCACGGACAAGCCCCAATCTTTCACGTCCGATTCAAACTCCACCGCGTTTTGAAACATCCCGTACGTCGTCTTACACTGAAATGGCCTCCACGCGCTCAAATCTTCCGCGAACGACACCGCGTCTTTCAACATAAAACTCATATCTTTCACCTTCCCGACGTTCCACTTCGCCAATCCTTTCCCGTTAAAGTTCGACGCTTCGCTAAACATCGATCCCATATCTTCCACGCTCGACGTGTCCCAACTCCCCAAGCCTTTCTTCGTATCGGGACTAAAATCTCTCGCCCCGCTAAACATCTCTCTCATGCTCGTCACCGACGACGTGTCCCATCTCGACACGTCCCCGTTGAACGATTCTTGCTTGTGGAACCCGTAGTCCATGTCCGTGACTTCGCTCACGTTCCAATCTTTCATCTCCCCGTATTTGCTCTCTTCTCCGTATTTCGGGCACGAGCCGTTTGAATCTTCCTCGAGGCACTCCGCGATCGCGCCGAGGAAGTTGTCCGGAGTTATCGGAAGAAGAACTTTTCGTTTAGAAGACGAGATCGACGACGATGCCGCCTCGTGGAAAGGACGAGGGTGTTGGTGGTTTTGGGACGCATTCGCGACCGAGGTAAGAGCAGCGGTGAATAAAAGGGCGCGTCGCGCGCAAAAAGAGGTGGTAAAAGACGAAGAAGCTCGTCCTCCAGCGTGACCACTTCGTCGCGGTTTGGCCCTCATTCTTCTTTTCGTCGAAAGTCTCGTCTGAGAATACGTAAGTAAGCGCGAGAGCGAAAGAATAAGTTTGAAGATGATGTGCGAAGAGCGGCCGCGGCTCCCAAGAAGGAAGAGGCGAGAAAAATTAGGTTTAGGGTTTGTTTTAGGGTTTTGCAATTTTTTTGTTCTCTTTCTGCAGAAGTTTAAAGACTGTGGTATTTCAATCGCTCTCTTTGTCGACGAGAATTCCAATGCCCCCTCATCATCATCATCATCATCAGAAGAAGAAGAAGAAGAGGAAGAAGAGGCACGCGTTCTTTGTCGCGATGATACTCTTTTTATAATAATAATAAAGAGTATTATATCATTTGGAAGAAGTCGTCGTTGTCAACTGCGGCCAAGTTTCGCCGGCGTCGACTTTGGCCAACGAGACGCACACTTCGTTCTTCTTACTCCCGCCGGCGATAGTCCACGTGCACTCGTCTGGACGGATTTTGTTGTATAAGTTGTCGATTTGGAGGATAGTTTTACCGCTATTACTACCTTCGCTCTTATCTATGACGACGCAGGAATTGGCTCGGAAGCCGACCGAGACGGTCTTCGCGCTCGTGTTTTCCGGGACGTAGACGGAAATTTCAACCTCTCCGTCTTCGGTTTGTTCCCATCGGTAGCCGTCGCCGTCGCCGGAAGGTAACGAACCGTCGTCGTTTCCACCACCACCACCCATGTTTATCCTTTGTAAACCAGGTCCACCCCCGGCGCCTTTCTCCGCCATCGCCTTCTCCAACTCTTTCATCGATATCGCGTACTCCGCGTTCTCCATCGGCGCTAACTTCAACCACGAAGCGCTACTATCCATCTCTTTCAAAGTAAAATCCACCGACCGCATCGGTTGTGGCTCCGTTTGTACCGCCCCAACAAAAACGTCTCCGTGAAACGTCGTCCCGGGAAACCCGCACGACGCCGCCAGTGAAGACGCTCGCGCGTTCTTCGCCTTCCCTTTCAACAGACCAACCTCGTCTAAATATATGTACACGCCTTTCCTGCCGTTCTTTTCCGACGGCCTGACCAACGCGAACGTCTCCGTGCTTCCCATCGCGCACTCTTTCGCTAAACTTACGCCTAAGTTTTGTGATTTTGACGCGAATTCCTCCCCGAGTTGCTTCGTCGCGGCTTGGCGCGCTAAGTTCACGTCGATATCGCCTCCGCCCATAAAGTGTGGTTTCAGAAGCTCCGGAAGGACGTCTCCAAGTTTTTGCGTCGCAACCTCTAAAACCACCTCCTCGAACGGATTCAAGTCCTCGCTTGGGATTTTCACGCACACGAGTTTCTTCGTCGTCTTTTCTTCTTTTAAGTCTTCTTCTTTGTCTTCTTCTTTTCTCGTCGTCGTCGTCTCGACGTTCATCCGCCGTCGGTCTTCGGCCGTTTCGATTTCCACCCCGTGGCTTCGTAACCACGCCTCGCGTTCCGCCATTGTTTGTTCTTCTCCGTCGTCGTCGTTTTCTTCCTCCTTTTCGCCTGAAGTCATTTTCTTCTACACTCTTTTACACTTTTCTGATGGTTTCTGATGATTTCCGCGCTCTGTGTATTCCTTGCGCGAGAAAGAGGAAGTAGTTTTGTGAGGAGATGTGTTTTGGACGATTTCCCCATTTGTAGTCGACTGTTGAGAACGCAACGACACATCATAACTAACTGCGCTTTTAACATCATGTCTTCTCTCCTCTTCTCATCGATCGTCGCTTTTTCACGCGCGGGGGGTTCGTTTTGCAAAGCCTCCTCTTCTTCTTCGTCTTCTTCTTCTCCGTCGTCATCAAGAACAACAACGACAACAAAATCGGTTCGATTCGATTTTCGATCTCCTCGACGCCGTCGAACGACGAATGAGACGACCACAACAACGTATGCGACGACGAGTCAAAACGACGACGGAAACACAAAAAACAACAGCGACGAAAATATGTCCGCGCGAGAGTTGAAAAGAAAGTTAGAGGAGCTGGTGCGTTGTTTCTGAGTTATACGTATTCTCTCGGGGGTCTGTTTCTCTCTGAAAGAGTCTGAAAGAGAAAGAAAGAAAGAGGAAAATCGAGAACGAACGAACGTCGATGATTAAACGATGCATTCAAAAACACCATCTTTCGGATCTGAATTTGCGTTGATGCGAAACGAACACCAACGAATGAGACGTTTGTTCTTTCTTTTCTTTTCTTTTCTTTTCTTTCTCTCTCTCTCTCTTTCTTTCTTTACTCGCGTGCGGATAAAGCTCGATTTCTTTCGTAAGCGCGTTTGGTTTTCTCTCCTCTTTGCGTCGATGGGTTCGCTGTTGCCGCTCGCGCAAAACGCTGACGCCTTGGATGATTTCTCTCTTCTTTGTCTTCTTCTTTGTCTTCTTTTTTCTGCGCGTTGTAATGAAATAGGGCGTCGATACGAGCGATTGCTTCGAGAAGGGCGACTTGTTGCGGAAGTTTGAAGACGCGAAAGCGAACGGAGGTGGAGCGCGGGAGAAGAAAGCGGCGTCGTCGAGGAGGAGCGATTCGGCGCGAGCAGAGTCGAGCTCTTCGTCTTCTTCGTCGACAAAGCAGAAACAAGGAAAAGAACAACCGAAAAACGACTTCTTTGAAAATTTCGTGAAAGGCGTTAAAGAGAAAGTATCCGTGGACGCCCTCGTGTCATCGTTTCGAGAAACTGCGAATCGATTGGAAGTTCGGTACGGCGTCGGGGCGAAAACGAACGAAGTCGTCGCCGGCGTGCGCAAATCCGTGGTTGATTTCGATAAAAATGTAGGCGCGACCAAGTTCGTGAAAAATTCGTGGCCGCCAATACGAGACGCGTATCAGAAAGGAAGGAACACGCCGGCCGGGAAGGTGGCGAACTTTGTGTTTTGGATTTGGTTGTTTTCGAGCGGGATATTTTGGACGTTGTTATATTCCGTGGCGTTGTTAGCGTTCGTGACGAATTTGTTGTTTCCGCAGTTCATTTCGGAACGAGTGGAAAAGATGCAAGCGCAGGCGAGGCAGAGGATGGAGGAAATGCAACGAAACCAGTACGGTGGTATGGGCGGTCCAGGCGGCATGGGAGGCATGGGAGGTATGGGCGGGCAGCAGCCACCGAGAAGCAACTCGAGCGGGGGGAGGAAAACGTACGGCGACGCCTCTAACCAAACAATAGACGTAGATATTGATTGAAACATATAATGCTACTTTGCAACGCGCTGCGCTAAAAAACTAAAATGACTAGTATTACTTTCTTCGTCACTCACTGCTATTCTTCGTTCCTTTGTTATAGAATGCGAGCACGGTGGACGAGGATTTCGTGACCGCGAATCTTTCCTTTTCCTTGAAACCGACGCCGCAGATCTCTTTCCTCAAATACGCTCCGGCGACGGCCGCTTTGCTTCCAATCATCTCCGCGAAATCCGCCGCCAACATTCTGTTTGAACGCACGTCCGAAAAGAATAACGTTCCCGCCGGTTTTGAGGCAGCAATCTTCCCAAACTTTTTCTGCATTCGCTCTCTCGAGGACGAATCGTTTTCGTCGATGTGTATTTGCGCGATGGCACCTTCTTGCACCGTTGCACCGTTTATTCCAAGCGAACCGGGTGAGAATCGGGTGACCCCCCCCGGCAGTACATAGGCCCGCCCGCCTAAGGAAACCACTTCACCTCTTGCGAACGCGTACGAATCTTCGCCAACTCTATTCTCGGGAAAGCCTCCAATCCCGACGGAGACTTTTTTATCCTCATCGTCCGGCGTCGCGCCGGACTTAGCGAGGACAGATAAGATCCTCATTCTCGCCGGTTCGTTATCTAATTCTATGATTTCAGTGCCATCACGACTAGCTTTTGTAACTTTCATCGCTTTTCCGATAGGTTTGCCTTCGCTAAATGAGGAAGATTTGACTTCAAAGCCTCCATCGCCGTAGAGCAGCACTCCGACGCATCCAGAGTAAGAAGACGATGAGTACACGTCGTCGTCGCAAAACAGCGCGGAATGCTTTTCACTCTCGTTTTCTAACGCGCCACCAAAACAGACCAGATTATTCGGCACGGCGTGTTGTAATCGAGTCAAGAAAGAATCCAAAGTTGGTCGGAACGTCGGGCGCAGCGCAGCAACGTTTCTTTTCGATTTCTTTCTGTCGTCATCGTCTTCATCACCATCGTCGTCCTCAACATCATCACTCTCGTCTTCATCTTCCTCTTCCTCGGTATCATCATCAAAAACATCGGGTTCCGCGACGACCCCAGCATATGAAAACGACGGCGCACAAAACGTCAAGCACACCGTCGAATCACCTCTCGCGTCGCCTTCTATGACCTCCTTCCAACGCACGCTGGGCAAATCGTCCCCGCTCGAGCGAAACGTTTCGCACGACGCGCCCGCGGACGGAAAGCTCGCCAGCGTCAGCGACACGCCGTTCTGCGTTTGCGCGTGACCGGATATGATAGATTCTACAACGCCTCCGATTAATTTCACGTCCTCGCTCCCTTTTATCTTCTTTCTCAACAACTCTCTGCACAGCTTTGGCAGCGACGACGACGACGACGAGGAAACGCCGCCGGATTTCGCCATCTTCTTCTTCTTCTTCTTCTTCTCGTCCTCGTCCTCCTCTTTTCCCGTCGTCGTCGTCAAATTTCGCATCGCTTCCGGCGTCGCGAACAACATCGCAAACGTCGGCACTTTGCCGTTCAACTTCTTCGTCGCTCTTTCGACCACTTCCTCCATCGCCTCTCGCACCATCTTCGCGTCCTCCTTCTCACCACCACCATTCTCACCGCTGTTCAAAAACGTCGTCGTCATCGCCGTCGCGAATTGAATCCCACCTTCGTTTTTGTCGTTGTTGTTGTTCTCGAGACCTTGAAAACGTTCCTTCTTCTTTCTCGTCTTCGTCGTCTTCAAATCATCGTCAAAGGAATCATCATCATCTTTTAACGAACTCGACGTCGAGAAGAACGATAAAAATCTCTTCGCGTTGTTGTTCTTAAAAAACACCCCATCTGCTCCCGCTGCTCTCCCGCGAGAAGAAGAATGAGAAAGAACGACGGACGACAGCGCGAATAATCGGAACAACGCTTTTCGCGAGGAGGAGGAGGAGGAGGAGGAGGAAAAGGGCATCTCTTTTACTGCGCTTTTGTGTTCTGTGTTTTTATATCTCTTTTCTCTCTGCGGAGGAAAATAAAAGTTTTTTTGGCTTTCTCGCAAGAAAGAAGAGAGAGACGAAAAAAGTGAAAAAAGTGCTTGTCCTTGCTTGTGCGTTTTCTCTCTTCGCGCAAACTTTTTTTCGTCCGATGAAAAACGAGCGCAACGAAAAAGCAAACGAGAAAAAAGCTTTTGAAGATCGTTCAAACAACAACTTGTCACAGAAAAAACCTACCATCTCCCTTCTTGCTGTTCCTAAAAACGCACAGGAAGAGGCGCTCGGGTCTGAAATCGCGAGCGAGACTCTTTTGGACTCCGAGCGGCGAGGAGGTGCATCGAGTTGAACGGAAGGAAAGGAGAGATTTTGGAGAGCGAGAGAGCGCATCGGAGGAAATTTGAATAAAAATTTACGTGTACTCTCTCTGTCGAAAGAGAAACACGTAATGGAGGCGGAGAAGGCGACGCGGACGGACGACGGGGAGACTGAGATGGTGGTGGGAGGAGAGGCGCCGGTGACAAAAGATGATGATGGTTTTGGTGGTGGTAACGGTGGTGTTCCTTCCGCAACAACGAAGACAAATGGTAAAGTCGAGGAGAAGAAGAATTCCATCCATCAAATCGCGCCGGAAGAAGCGCCATTTGCGGGTGGAGGAGGAGACGCGGCGGCAGCAGCGGCACGAGTTGCGGCAGCAATGGCACCGGTTACGACGACGACGACGACGACAGCGCGCGAACAACAGCAATCGCAATCGCAATGCCTTCCCATTCGAATTCTGGAAGATTTCGACGTGAGAGAAAAAGCAGACGAGAAGAATTTAGTCGCCTTGACTTCGGCGATGAAACCGTCGGATTTGGTGGTATTCGGGAAAGCGCGAAAAGTGGAAGGCGGCGAAAACGAGTTACCGTCGACGCTTTTGATGAAAAAGCTACAACCGCAGCTGAGGCCACCGCACCCGTTGAAATTGGTGGACGTTCTCGATTGGTGCGTATCGTACGACGAAGTGGAAGGCGGCGGGACGTATTCTATTTGGTTGGTCACGCCGAGAGCGTGGTATAAACTCGGCCAACCGGGCGCGAAGTACGCCGCGACGTTCGCACAGACGAGACGGAGGGCAATGTTTGCCAGCGTGTTTAAGAAGTGCATCGAAGAAGATTGGGAGTGTTCGTTTACGAAGGTGTTGGAGGCGATGAAGAACGCGCCGAGAGTAGATTTTGACGTGAAGGTAAAGAAGGAGACTTTGAAAGAGAAGAAAGACAACGACGGCACGGACGGAGAATCCGAGGAAGAGGAAGATGAGGACGACGAAGACGACGACGAGGACGACGACGACGACGACGACGACGACGACGACGACGACGAGTTTTCGTACTCGGAGAAAGAAATCAAGAAGGATGGTTTCTTTGTGTGCTCGCAAGTCGAACATCTTGTCAAGTCAGGCGTTCTGCTTCCTCCTGGAACGGAAGCTTCGAGACATGGTAAGCCGTATACCGGGAAACTTCCGAGATGTTTGATTTCCTTCAGTCGATGGACGATGATTGCAAACAGGTTAGCGAGACAGAAGAAAGATCGGATGGAGATGGAAATGGAACGAAAAGAGCGAGCTATTCAACGTGCGAAGGAACGCGCAGAGAGGAAAGAGTTGAGACTGGCGCAAAAAGAAGCGGCAAAGGAAGCGAGAGCAGAAGCGAGAGCGCTCGCTTTAAAGAAAAGTAAAGAACCAGTCGTCATTCCACCTCGCATAGCTGATCCAACGAAGTGTTCGAGAGCGATCGACGAATTTCCGTGGGCCTCTCCAGCGATTGTCGGTGAAGTATTGAGTCTGTGGGACGTCGCGAGCGTGTACGAGACGATTTTCTACGTCCCGACGACAACTCTTAGAAAGTTTGCGCACGCATTCCTATCGAATACTGAGGATTGCACTCCGAGTGATGATTTGCTCGTTCAAGACGTTATCGTCGGTGCCATTCGAGCCATCGAGGCGCGCGCTGATGCGGTGGATTCTTCGGAGACGACGAGAAGAAACTCGAAGTTGGGCTTCACGGAAGCGCGATCGATTCAAGACCCGACGATTGGCCTCCAAGACCTCGCGGCTTTAAATTGGCGACAGCTGGCAATCGATATGATCACTGAGTTTCTCCCGTCGACACCGTGCAATCCTAGAGTTCGAACTGGGGCACAATTAGCGGTTCAAAAACTGCAAGAGTTGATGATGTACGATGCGGACAACGTCTATGCGTCCGATTTAGATGCCGGTTTGCGCGTTTCCTTAGCTTCAGCTTTAGTCATCATCGCCGCAGATTCCGAAGGTTTCCACGAGTACGAGATGCAAAAAATCGAAGAAGTGCGTGATAAGAAGCGATATACACTCGGTTCCAAAGCGTTCGACGTTGGGATTCCGATCGTCATTCCAGAGGCGTCCTTGAAAATCCCCATCTTTGGCGGCGCGAAACAAGAAGACGTAAAAGAGGAAGAGAAAGAAGAAGTGAAGGAAGATGAGAAGACAAAACCTGACGACGCAGCACAATTGCAAGCGGCGGCGCCCGATTCGGCCGGAAAACCAGATAAGCGACGGAGTAACAGATGTGGACACTGCCACACGTGTATGAACCGCCAGTTACGACAAGCATGTTTGACGCGTCGAAAAGAGGACGAAGCTATGGGTATTTTCCCCGCATCTTCCCGCGATCAAACGGCTGAGGTCAAGGCACCAGTTGTTTTAGAGGATCCGAACATGCGAAGACCGAAGGATGACGACGAGAAGCGCATGCTCTGGACGCGACAAGCGATGCGATGGTATCGTGATAACGACGATCGACAAATTTGGCGCCACGGAAGACCCGTTGCGGTTGATGCGCGCGGACGTCGTTACTTCCAACTCGGCGGGAGGAACGGAAGTGGTATGCTTTTTGTTGAGTCGCCGTTACCGTCGTGGCACGTTAAGACGCCGAAATCGAAGGAGGAGAAAAAATCCTCCCCGGAAAAAGTAAAGAAGGAAGAAATCGACCAAGAGGATGGCGATGGCGAAAACGACGAGGACAACGAAGACAACGATTCCGAAGGTGAGGAAGAAAAAGAAGTTGAACCTGCTGGTCCACCAGTGGACGATGGTGAATATACGGATAATTATCTCACCGATTTACCTGTCGCGAATACCGATCAAGTCACCATGGACATCCCGGGTGTTTACGAGTCCGCTTCGAATTGGGGCGTCGTTTACCCGAACGAGGAGCTTATAGAGCTCGCGAAATGGTGCGATCCGAACTATCCACACGAGAAATATATATGTCGATGGGCGAACTTGGTTTCTAGATCTGCCCTCGGTGAGACCTACGACGACGTGACGAGCGAAAAGCTCGACGAAGAGGAGACGCGAAGCAAGTTCAAAGATTTTCTCAAGTCCATCGATGGAGAATACGACGGGTATGCGAAGATTGACGAAAAATGCGGTAGTTCTAAAGAAGCCGTCTTTGGAGACGCACACGCCAAAGCTTTGAAACTCGTTTCTGTGGCGCAATATTTGTTACACTCGACGCCGTTTTGGGTGCAAGATTATCGCTGGACGGAGAAGTTTCTGGAGTGCGACCAGGAACTGACGAACATCATAGAGCACGCGCCAGAAGCCGTCGTGTTGCAACGATTGATGAAGGCTTTCTTACTTTTAGAGGCATGCTGCCGCACATCTCAAGTTATGGATCCGCAATGGCAGAACTCTCGCCAATCTTGGATTGCAAAGGTCAAAAAGTTCATCAAGAAATCACCGGAAGGCACCGGCGACGGAAGCGCCAAAGACGAAGATTTCTGTGGCGATGACGAAGCAATGATGGACGACAATGCCGTCGAAGTTCCTTTGAATGTCACTTCTGCCGCGTCTTTACTTCACAAACTTGTCGTGTTGCAATTGACCGATCCTGCGAGACTTTCTGCACACACTTTTGCGTTTTCCGATCCAGAAGGTTTGGGCAAACACGCGTCGCAAATCAAAACCGGCGACGTCGTCATGCTCTGCATGAACGGATACAGAGATACTAAGAAAGCGCATCTTTCGGACGAGCTTATCCCCCCGCATTTTGTCGATACCACGTTACTTCGCGACTATGAACGGTGTATTGTCAGAGCTACGGCATTTAGAGGCGCGGAAGAGCACGACGATGGCCATGTCGATGAACCATGGGCGTGGTTCCTCCTCGAACTCATCGATGAACCGACGAGAGCAGAGGCGAGAAAAGCTGAACAAGCGAGAAGTTCAAAAGTCGCAAAGAAAAAGAAAAAGAAGCATTTGAGAGAACCCGCGAATTCAGACGAAGAGTTCGAGCGAGAGTTGCAAGAAACGTCGTCGGACGAGGAAGAGATGGTCGACGAGAAGAGACGCTTGTTGGCGTGTCCGCTCATACCGAGCGGGCAAGTAGGGGATTACATCGTCACTCTCGAGCAATACGAAAGAGGTCAAAATTTTGATTGGAAAGCTGGTGATAGAGTGATGATGCACTTTCCAGACGGCGAAGCTTTTGAAGATATTGAACGCGGCATTGTGGAGGACGAGAACGAAACCGATCCGGCGAAGAAAATCAAATACCTAGGCAAAGTCACAAAGGTGAAAAAAGGAGAGCCTTTTGACGGGGTTACGGTTGTTTGGGATTCGGAGAAAATTGATGCAGAAAGCAGCGGGGAAGCCGCTACGACGACTTCGGTATCTGCGTGGGAACTTGAACGCGCACCAAAGGAGATCTTGAAGAAGAAGCCGCAAGCTGATCGTGATTTGATAGCGCACATGCGCGAACCGATATCGGCTTACAAGCCGTCGCAAACGGGCAGTAAACAGTTTGCGCGCCGTGAGAATTCGGGAGCTAAGCAACCGGTGTACATCATGCACCGATTCGACATCTCGGAGGACGTAAGAAGAAAGAATTGTGACATTTATGGACCATCGAGTGGGAAAATCGCGAGTCCCTACTTGACGCGAGCGGGCAACTTGGCCTCTGACCCGATGCCGTATCGCGAGACGAACGAGATCATCGCCATGAAAAAGCAAGCGAAAGATCTCGCCATCGCGCTTGGATGGAACGCAAAAGGCATTCGAGAGCAGAAGTTTATCGATCAGTTCAACGAGTTGAAAATGAAAGTACCGATTCAATACGGCACCGGTACCCCTCCGACGTTCTGCCGCGAGCCGCTCGATTTGTACGCCTTGCTCGTCGAAGCTTTATATCGAGGTGGGTACAATACCATCACGCGAGAAAAGCTTTGGAAATCGGTCGCGCGAGGTTTGCGCGTCGATCTCAGCGGACAAACGTCCGCCTCCTTTGCATTGCGCGTGAAGTACGAACAGTATTTGCGCGATTTGGAGTATTTGGTCCGAGAAACGGGCGTCCCAGAGCCTCTCGCTGAAGGTGTCGAGCCGGTTGCGAGGTTCGAAGAGTACTTGGAAGCTGAAAAACGAAAGCCGGATCCAGAAGTCAAAAAGTTCACGCAGGTTGTGCGTGACAAGGAAAACCAACAGTTTCGCGAACTCGACATTCACAAGGGTATCATCACGCGTGCGCAAGCGGATAAGGAGACGGCGGCGATTCGACCGAAATACGCCAAACGGTACCCGGATTTGTTCAACGAGGCGTTGTTATTGGCAAATCGCGATCAGTGCTTGAAGGACGAACCTGAAGTTCCTGTGGAGGTGCGGATGGTTCGACTAGAGTCTATCTTAGATAAGACGTACGAGTTCATCGATGCAGCGCGGAGCGAAGATCCAGAGGACTTTAAACACCACGAGGCAACGTTGAGATCGGAGAGACCGAAACAAGGCGACGTGAAAATGAAAGACGCTCCCCTAGTAAAAAAGAGTGCCACGCCATCAAAGAAACGTAAAGCTCCCGAAAGGGACGACGACGATGACGAAGAGGAAGAAGAAGAAGAAGAAGAAGAAGAAGAAGAAGAAGAGGAAGAGGAAGAAGAAGAAGAGGAAGAAGAGGAAGAAGAGGACGATAGCGATTTTGAAGCGTAGAAATATAGCAAAGAGAATTTTTAATTTCCAACTCCCAAAAATAATAAAGTTGAAAGAAGCTACTCTCCGCGAGCGAACGCAAAGGCGAGAGCGTTGCCATTTTAATCAAACTTATTACCGTTATACCAGGAAGTATCCATCGACTGATAGTGCAAATACTGCTTCTCGCTACTCCCAAGTTTTACGTCCCCATCCATCAAAAACGCGTTATACGGTAACACGAATGTGCCCTCGTCATCTTTATAGCCGTCGATGCCTTCTCTCACGTACGCGGTTTCCGAATCGCAAAAATACTCTACTCTCGAATACATCCGTCCTTCTTCCTCGCCTAAATACTCGCTCAAAATCGCAAACCCGCCGTCTTCTTCATCGATTTCGCTGTAGTATACCCGCATAGGCTTCCTCTCTTTGCTCACGTGCGCTCTTCCAGGTCCTTCGAAACATCCTCCTCGGAGTTCGACGAAATACCTCGAACACGTGACCACTTCCTCCTCGTCTCGATCGCGTAAAAATAAGGAAACGTATTTCCTCTCCTCTTTGTCCGTGCACTCTCGAAACATGCCCGTAATTTCCGGCGTGTACTCGTACCGGAGATTCAAAAGTTGTTCCGCGGTAAAGTTGGTCACGTCGCGCGGTTTCCCGTACGCGCCGTACGCGTCGACCATAAAAGTTGACGACGTAAACGACAACAACAACGCACTCGCCATCGCGACGACGACGAAAAAGAAGACATTGAAGATCATAATAACACTAGCAGTAGTAGTAGTAGGAAGCGGTCAATGAGAGAAAAAAAAAAGCGTTTTCAATTTTATTAAGAAATTCGTCATATTTTTTGACGCATGTTTCGAGACTTTTACGCGTCCAAGAGACTCACGCAAGTCTCGAACAACAACACCATCTCCGTGCCATCGCTGACGCACCGAACGCACGCGACGCGAAGAGAGAATCATCCACCGTTTGAATCTCCACGGTTTAATCAACGAGAAAAGGCGAACGAGGGGTCGCATTTGCACTCTCCGCGCGCGAATACGACGCCTCCTCTCTTTTTGCAGCAACAGCAACAGACGACGGCGACGCAAAACAACAACAACAACCAGACGTCGTCGCCGTCGAATGTACCGGTGGTTGTGCAAAACGTGGAGAAAGCGAAGAGCGCGTCGAGGTACGGGAACGAGGTTTTGTTCAGCGTGAGTCAGCCGCAGTATTACTGTCACCAATCGACGCCGAAAGAATCGCCGCCGTGTTTTCACTCGAGAGAAACCGTCGAGCTGAGACGGAAGAACGAGGAGCAACGGGAAAGAGCAGCGAATACGTTTTTGTTGCAACAACAACATCAACAACAACGAAAAAAGAACGAAGACTATCTTCAACCGCTCGCGATGAGACCAATGTCACCTCCGGAATTTACGAATGGAACCGGGACGGTGTTGACGGCGGAGAAGAGAGTGGCGGTTGCCGGGACGCAGACCGATGAGAATAACGAGGAAAACGAGACGAACGCGAGGAAGGCGAGGCAAAGCCGAAGACTCGCTGGATTGCCTCCGCCGGTGACTTCTACGGGGAAGAGAGAGGACGAGGAGACCATCGACGAGTTGGATATTTCGAAACGAATCACGAGCGCGGTGGAGAAAACGTTGGAAAGCGTCGCTAAGGAGACGAGGAGAGGGATGGAGGAGATTGCGATGAGAACACAGAGAGACGTGTTGAGATGCGCGGCGGATGTGGCGAGAATGCAGAGAGATCTATCGGAATTTATGGGACGGTATGGAGTGAAGCGCAAAAACAGCCATCGCAACGACGACGACGACGACGACAACGAGGACGACGTTGTGTATTTTGGGCACACGAGCGAGCGAGAAATAGACGCCACGAAGACGGCGTCGAAGAAGAAGCAAAGTACGATGATAAGCGGCGGTAAAACGCCGGCGCTCGTGTCGATGATAAGCGACGGTAAGACGCCCACAAACGTTGTCATTGCGCACATTCGAGAGAATGCTAGCATTGTGGAACTTCGCGCGGCGCATCCTCTTTTGTTTAACGGCGCGCTTTCGATTCGAAACCACACCGCGTCATTCCTTCGCAAAAAAATCTCAGAAGGGTACGTGGGATACGCCGCCGAGAGAGAAAGAGCGTTGGCGCCGACGCTGCCTGACAAGGAAAAAGAGGAATTAGAAATGGAAAACAACGACATCTTCACATCACGCTCCAAGCCAAAGAATAAAGCCGTCCCCATAGACGACGACGATTCAGACGACGAAAACGTCGAGCTCCGCGTCCGCGAAGAAATCGAAGCCTTCAAACGCAAGACGAAAGCGAGAACCGCCCGCAGGCGAGGTTTTGCCGTCTCTACGAAACTCTCGATAGAGACGTAACGCCGCGGGAAGGAAAAGACGACGAAAGATTATTACCACAAAAAATAGGAGAATGCCGTCGAGTGAGCGACTTTTACGATGCTTTCGACGCTATTCTCTCTCCGATACGATACGATACCAGTTGTGAGCTCGCACTGAGCTCGAAAGCTTTTGAGCTTGTGTAACTACTTTATATTATTTTTGAAATTCTCCACATAAACAAACGCGCTCTCGTGGAGGAATCATCCAAATGTCCTCCGGTCGAGGCGTCCTCGATATCAACCGCACTTCGAGTGGGAAAACGAACCCGTCCAAGTTCCGGTCCAAACAAACCGTTCGCATCCTTCTCGCTCTGTAAGTACTTGAGTTTCTCTTTTGCATCTTCCCCTAAAAACTCTTATTCACAGGACGGTATTAACCACCTTCTTCGTCTTCATCTGGAAAACGATTCAACGCTTAATGCACTCGAAGAGCTTACTTTTCGCCGGCTTATACCCATTCACTGGGGCGATGTACTTATTTCTCGTCATGCCACTGGCGACGTGTTTCGCGTTTCCCCAAGATTTACCTTCCAATGTGAACCCGTTGAAGCCGAAAGATTACGCGTTTTTGGTTAAGAAGACGTGGTTCGCGATGAAGCGGAATAACTTTAAAGTGGAGGGAAAAGATTTATAACGATAGGAAACGAGAGTGAGATAGGTCGATTAGAGGTTAAAAAATAGATTTTATACATTTCGTATTGTTACATTCTACGCATCGTACGCTAGTTCGGTTCTTCTATCTACGTCACGTCGCCACCGGGGGTGACGACGATGTGCCTACTATTCTTAAATTGTCATTTACTCTCGATGAATCCGTATTCGAGTAAGACTGATGTCGTGTTTGTCAGAGCGCATCCGTCGCGAACGACGTGAAATGTTCCGTCGCCTTTGCTTAAATCAACGATCGTGCTACCCGCGCGCAAGAGCGCCGAATCGGTACTCCCGTCGTCTTCGATAATCTTCCCTCCGTCGAAGACGCGTTCGCACTTCTCGTGTATCTCTCGAAACTCGTTCACGTCCACGCAACTCGGTTTCCCGGACGTATTCGCACTCGTCAGCGCTATCGCGCCATCGAACGCATCGCACACGTCCAATATAAACGCACAATCCGGCACTCTCACCCCTACGTTATCGACGTTTGGATTGAGCGACTTTGAAAGCGTCGTCCCGGTCCATTTCCTCTTAAACAGTAACGTCACCGCTCCAGGTAACAGTTTCCTCAACAAACTCTCCTCAATCTTCCCGTCTAACTCGCATATCTTTTTCACCTCTTCCGCGCGACTCACGCACACCGCCACCGGTTTCGTCTTCTCTCTGCCTTTCACCGCGTAGAGGTTTTCAATCGCTTCTGCATTGGACGCATCGCAGGCGAAACCATACAGCGTATCCGTCGGAACAGCAATAACAGATCCTCGCTTCAACGCCTGCACGGCGAACTCGATTGCACTTTTCTCGCTCGTTTTCGTCGTTTTTGTCGTTCTCGATGATGATGATGATGATGTCGCAGAGGTGGTCGTTTTGGTCGATTGGTTTTGGTGTTCTGCCGCCAAAAAGCCTCCCCTTCCCTTCGATTGATGACGATGACGATGACGATGACGATGACGCTGCTTCTCGAAGGATGAGAGTCGTCCACTGCTACCGCAGCACGACTGCGGTGTCGATGATGCGCGCATGATGATGAGTGTCCTCGGCGTAAAGAGAGAGAGAGAAAGCGTCCTCACACTGAAGCAAAATGTTTCCCAAAATCTTCTTCATTTCCTCTCGAAACGGCAAAAGTTTTCCCTCGCGAAAAAAAAAGAGACGACGATCAAGAAGAAGAAGAAGACAAAGAAGAAACGCCTGCTACTTTGCGCGGCGGGATCTGACGACGGCGTGCATCGTCCGGACATCGTCAACTTTTTTATCACGTCGTCGCTCAGGTCTCTCTGATTGGAAACGATATGAGCTCCTCTGCCTCGCTTTTTCGTTCGTCGTTGATATTTTTCCTTATTTTCGACCTTTTTCCCCCATTTTTCGAGGTTAAGGTTAATCCACCACTTTATTAATTCATCTCTTGCCGCGCGCGCGCTGAAAGCACACACACTTTCTCATCAGCATCATCATCGCAGTCATCTTACTCTCAACAAAATGATTAAAAACATGCTCAACAAAATGTCCAGCGGCGCTTCGTCCTCGAACAACAACACCAACAGAGAAGCTTTTTCCTCCAAGCCGCGAGACATCAATTCCAACCCCCCCAACAAGAATGCTGACGCATCATCCAAATTCTCATCGTCCCCGAAAACGTTCGCGGAAAAGTTCGCGATGTCTTTAGACGACGTCTCCTTCGTCGACGGCGAAGACGCGTACGGCGACGCACCGTTTATGCGAGACGCAATGGTCCATCGCCCATCGCCGAAGAAACGTGCGAGTTTAGACATCGATGCGGTGAAAGCGAAGAGGGACGAAGAGTTGACCATTTATGGCTTTTCCAAACCTCCTCAAGAGGGGCAGTCGAAGTCGTCTTCGGTGCGCTCGTCGTTTGACGATTTTTTCTACGGGAGCAGAGTGCCGAAAGCGGAAGAAGGTGAGCAGCGGGGACATGTTTTGAACAACAACCGAAGAGCGGCGTCGGTGGATTTACCGCACCCGCAGTGGGAACACAAGATTATAAGGGAGTTGCACAGGAAGGAACTGGCGAGGGATCACCCCGAGGCGAAGTTTCGAAGCGAAAAGTAATTTGATGAGACTTTTCGACGACGACGAGGAGGAACGCAAGAAACAAACGAACTGTACGATTACTACTACCACTAACTACTACTAATTCATGGAATAAACCTGTATTTTAATAACAATAACATAAAATAAATAAGAATACATCATCCGCGTCTCTCATCGCGTCCGAACCCAACCCAAGAGAAAGTTGTTCGCCGGCATCTCGTGAATCTCGTTCAATTTCATCCCGTGCGTTTCTCCTATGGCCTCTAACTCCGATATGTCCCTAATACCAAACCTCTCGTCCTTCTCTTTCATGCTCTTATCGAACCTCTCGTTTCCTTCGCTCGTATACTTCCCGTCCACGTTGAACGGTCCGTAAATATACAAAACGCCTCGTTTCGCCAACACCTTCTCGCTCGACGCGAATATCCCTTTGGTCGTTTCAATTGGACTTATGTGACAGATGTTCACCACTAACACTAACAAACACGCCCCGATAACCGCTTTTAAATTATCCACGATCAGCGCGTCCACGATGTCATCTCTCGCGTCAAACGTCACCGGCGGGAGCAAGACGTTGTCTATGCTTTTCACGTTCTCTTTTATGTGTTCAAAGTAATCTTCCGCCATGTCCGAGAGCACGAACTCGATGTTCGGTAACTTGGGGGCGATGATGGACGCGTGCACGCCTTGGCCGGAGCCTATTTCGAACGCGTACTTCTCCTTATCGATGTTCTCCTCTTCTTCTTCTTCTTTGCATATCTGAAGCAGTCTCGGCACGACTTTTGCCGCGATGTGAGGCGCGTTTCGCTCGGCCGCAGAGGCGCCCATTTTGACGTTGTGCAAATCACCCGACGCCATTATCTGAGTCGCAGTAGCGGTCCGTTTTCGCCTGCGCTGCTGGTAAGAGTGGGAGATTTTCGAAGGATGCGACCGTGAAAGGCTCGAAAGCATATACGCGCGCTTCTCTGAGTGATGATTTTTCCCGAAAGTTTGCGTCACAATTTCATTTAGGGGACCCTTTAGGGAGGAGCGCGAGAGACGCTATACTCATCATCATTAGCAGTAATAGTAGTGCGATGAGTGTGCTTTGCTTTGCGCGATGTTGGACGTTGGTGTTCCTCTTTCTTTCGATGATCGAGGCGCGTTTTTCGATGTCCTCGTCGATCGAATCGTCGTTTGGAAAAAACCGAAATCGAGATGATTTCGCGACGACGAATACGATGACGATGACGACGAATGAGGGAAGAACGGGAGATGGAGAACGCATTTCGGAGGAGAGAACGAAAACGACGACGAGACGGGAACTTTTGATGAGTAAAGACAGCGAGTTTGGCGAGAAGAATAAGCAAAAAACACCAACCTACCACACCATCTTCAGCACCGAGTGCAACACCTACTTTGACTGGCAATCTCTGGGCTTGTATTATTCGTTCAAGAAGGTGAAACAAAAAGGAGAAATCACGCGATTGATGGCGTGCGATCAATCACCTCCACCGGGATTAGATATCGTACCGAACACGCACGTGCACCCGAACTACGCGAAACATCCAGTGAGCGGGGATAGGTATTCGGCGTATAACAAACCGTATTCGATTATGCACTGGATGGAACACGCGAAGCCGACGGAGGATTTTATCATCGTTTTGGATGCAGATATGGCGTTTCGGAGGTCGATGGATGCGGATTTGTTGGGGGTGGCGTTAGGGAATCCCGTGAGCGCGCATTACGGGTATTTAGTTGGGATCTTTCCCAAGAATCACATGGGGGTGAAAGCGAGGGTCCCGAACGTAGAAGGCGCGCAGCAAGTCGGCGGGTTCACGGTCATGCACAGAGAAGATTTAGAGCCGCTCGCGCCGAGGTGGTTGTATTGGACAGAACAGGTGAGGAGCGACCCAGATTCCTGGGCGAATACCGGGGACGTGTTTAATCAAAACGGCAAAGCCGGACCGCCGTGGATTTCGGAGATGTACGGGTACGTGTTTGCCGCGGCGGAGAGGAAGTTGAAGTTTTCCGTGTCGGATTCATTCATGCTGTATCCAGGGTATATGCCACCAAAAGATGAAAGGTTTCCAGTGGTTTTGCACTACGGGGTAACATACAGAATAGATGATTACGCGTTCGATAAACACTGGTACCAAGGGACGGACATGACGTCGTGTACGCGAGGACAGATGTTTGAGAAGCCGATTACGATTGGAGAGATAAGCTCCAGGGAAGGGACAATGATGCGACGACGAGATGAGATCGCGCTCATTGTCGCGGAGACGTTGTATAACAGCACCAAAGAACGGGCGCTTAAAGTGTGCAAGAGAACGGATCTAGATTTCAGCAAGCCGAGGCAAAAGTATGATTGCTCGATAAAGGAGAATAACATTTTGCGATGTAAACCGGTGTCTAGGGAAATGATTGAACTGAAAAAGATAGAAGAAAAGCTCCGAGGAGCAAGCGGTGGCAGTTCTTGTAAGGATAACAACAATCAGTGTTGCACGTGGGCGAGCACTGGCGAGTGCACGAACAATCCGAACTACATGAGCATGGAGTGTCAGTTGAGTTGTAACTTATGTCCTAATACGGGGTGCGAAGACAGTTGTTGCCCGCCGGAGGAGAAGGTGAAGAAAGAGAAGAGTAATGGTTCGATCAAGAAGACGAGTGCGACGGCTACGATTAAAAAGAGTATCAACAGTGTAGACGAATACGATTACGACGCGTCCTCTTCTTCAACTACATCATCTTTCGCCTCTTCGGAAGAGATGGATAAAGAAGACGAAGAAGACGAAAACGAACTTCGCGAAGAGGAAGCTGAAATCGAAGAGGAGGCACGCAAGCAAATCGAGGAAGGGGAGTTGATCATTGAATCGGAAGGGTTGAGAGTATCGAACGGCTCGAGCATTGGAGGTTTAGTATTCGTACTTTTTGTCGCTTTTATTGTCGCGACTTTTGCGAAAAAATTGAATCTCGGCGGTGCGACTAAAAATCTCACTCCGGAAGCGTTAGCCGCCTACAAGCAAGCAAACTTGGACAGCGAACGATTAAAAGGAAGGAGAGAATAATGCGAATAGACCACGGTAAATATAGAATTAGCATAGAATATGGGTACGTACTTGTACTGGTGTATAATATTTGCAAACTAATAATTTTGCACTAAAACTTCGTTGTGTAACGAGGTGTCATCAAAACCCAACGGCATAACTTGCTTTTTCACACTCATCACTATATATATATATGTCTACTTTACCGCGCTCATCAACCGCCCACCGACATACTGTGCTTTTTGCGTTGTAAAGTGCCTATCTACTTTTCTCATTACAGATGGAGAGAAAACTTCCACTCTCCGACGTCCGCGTCGTAGCTAACCAGCTCGCCGCCCGCCGCTTTTGTTTGGCTTTCAATCTTCTCCTCGTATCTCTTCTTTGCTGCGGCGGTACCTTTTCTCGGCTTAATACCTGTCAGCGTGACCATGGCGCTTTTCTTCAGACCCTTGCCCGTCTCTGGCGCTTCTACGCCAGCATCTTCGGGATATAAGTACAAGCACGCCTTTTCAAATTTGACGACGCGCGCGACGTCCAATCTTGATACATCCACGGGCTCCAGCCATTCAACTTTGCCAAACTCCTTGTCCGTGACAGAAAAATTCTCGACGCACGTCAGCGCTTCAGGGCCGCGCTTTTCCACGAGATCTCTGAGTTCGTCCAGGGTTGGTGAAATCGTAATTCCAGAATCTTCATCGACGAACGGTAAACCGAGTCTTTGATCTCTAGGCGACGACGCCTTACCGTTTCCGTACGTCGCCAACGAGATTCCACTGAGACCTTCTTTGCCGTTACCAATCAAGGTGCTCGTAGGACGAATGAATAAAGCGCGGGGATCTTCGCGCGGCTTGAACAACCAACCATTCGCAGGAGAATCCTTCCTTCCGATCCCGTCTTGAACTGCACCACCTTCCGGTTGCGCGATTTCATATGCGTCGTGCGAAGGTTTATCCAAATACGTCGGCATTCCACTACCGCCGTGTTCTCGTCTGGATAAGACGACTGCTTTTTGATGCGAGGATGGTGGCTTTGCACCAGATGTCGCGCCTCGAGATTGTAACCACGGCGCTCGTGGCGTTTGCGGTCGCGAAGGGAACGTGGCCAAAGCGGACGCCGTGGATCTCGAAACGTGGCTCGAAACGCCCGCATCGCCGAGAAGTGACTGACGTGGCTTTGATGATGACGCGGGAACGAGTGCCCCGGCGTTGGGAACGGGTAACTGAGCGCCGTATGGAGACGAAGGAACTTGATTTTGTTGTTGCTGCTGTCCAAAGAGCGACTGTCCTTGCTGTTGTTGTTGTCCTTGCTGCGAAAATAGCCCACCTCCACCAAGGCCACCGGCACCGCCGAATAAAGAAGGCGCTTGCTGCGCTGGCTGTTGCTGCAATTGAAGTCCGCCTCCAGTACCAGGAGCACTACCAAATAACCCACCACCCGTGGCGGGTTTCATGCCTCCGAACAAGCTCGACGGCTGCCCCGGCTGCTGTTGCGAAGAAAACAAGCCTCCAGCATTCGAAGACGGAGTCTGTAATGAAGACGGACCGCCGCCAAAGAGACCAGTCGAGGGGGTGCTTTGAGTTTGTGCACCCGCACCTCCTCCAAACAATGATCCTCCCGGTGTCGTCGTTCCAGTTAATGGCTTCGGCGCAAATAAACTCGAGCCTCCCGCTTGAGTACCTCCACCCCCAAAGAGGCCCCCACCTGCCCCTTGCGTAGGCGTTTGACCTAAGGATAATCCGCCGCTCGCACCAGCCCCAGTTGAACCAAATAATCCGCCGGTGCTCGGTTGTTGTGCACCGCCACCAAATGGCGACGCCGCAGGCTTCGCGGCGCCAAAAAGTCCACCACTTCCTGGCGCAGCGCCAAAGCCGCTTTGACCGCCAGCTGGCGACGTCTGCGCTCCTCCTCCAAAGAGAGAAGTCGACGGCGTTGATGCGCCCGCACCAAAAAAACTTCCTGGTGCTTGAGCAGGTTTAGCACCGAAAAGCGAGCCGGCTGCTCCTTGTTGCTGCTGGGGAGCACCAAAACCTGGCGTCGCTTGTGTCTGAGAGCCGAACCCAGATTGTTGGCCTCCTTGATTAAAGATCGAGCCGCTGCCCTGAGTTTGCTGCGTTCCAAATAAACTGCTCCCCCCGGTAGATTGCGTCTGACCGAAAGCATTTTGCTGCTGCTGTTGTTGCCCTTGCGACCCGCCGAATCCACCAAAACCCGGCGTCTGAGGCTGCTGCGATGGCGCAGCGCTGCCAAAACCGCCAGTACCTCCCAACGACGCTCCCGTGGACCCGAACAAGCCGCCCCCACCACTCGCTTGTTGAGGTGTAGCTCCAAAAAGACTACCAGTAGGTGCAGCAGCCGGCTTGGAGCCGAAGAATGATCCAGATTGTTGTTGTTGAGTCGCGCCGAAGCCAGAACTTTGCGAAGGTTGACCAAAGGCCGAGGGTTGATTTTGTTGCGATTGATTCCCAAACAACGAGCCCGATTGCGTTGAAGTTCCAAATGGCGAAGCTTGCGGTGCAGCGGCACCACTAGCTCCAAATAATCCGCCGCTTTGTTGGCCTCCACCACCAAATGCACTCCCGCCTCCTCCAAACCCCCCCGCGGCTCCGGCCCCCGCAGTGCTCCCAAATGCGCCTTGGGGAGATGTTTGTTGACCGAACGCACCTCCGCTGCCACTAGCGCCGAAAGCAGACGTTCCCGGACTCGATCCAAAGCCACCAGCTGTGGTTGTCGCGCCGAAAGCAGACGAACCACCGCCGGAGAACGGTGACGCGGCTTGGGTTTGCCCAAACGCCGGCGTCGAGGACGGCTGGCCAAACCCTCCGGACGGAGAAGTAGCCGCGCCTCCTCCGAAGCTAGATCCACCGAATGCGCCTCCTCCGCTCGCACCAAAGGCTCCACCCCTTTGTGCCGATCCAAATCCACCTTGCTGCCCACTCGCCTGTCCCGGCTCTCCCGCTTTCGACCACGCGTCGTATCGCATCTCCTCCACGCTCCGTTTATCGTGATCCGGCATCGCCGACATCGACTGCAACATCGCGTACGTCATCGACGGCCCAACCAACTCCTTATCTACCACCCTCGTCGCTCGATATCCGGCGACGCCTGGTGACATCGAGCAATTCACCGCCCTGTGCGCCGAGCTGCCGCACGTCGAGCACACGTGCTTGTTATTACATCTTTGTCCAAATTTACACTGGCCTTTGTTCCAGAAGCGACACGCGTTTGCGACTGTTATTTAAAAAGAAAGAATCACGCGTTAGTAGTGATCGATCGAACGACGAAAGGAATCGTTGATCGCCGAAAAGCGAGCAGAAACCCGTTGTTGTTACTCGCGAAAGAGAGAACAAGAAGAAGTAGAAGAAGACACAAAATCGAATGGAAAATTGAAAATCAAAACACACGATGCGCGAAGTTTACAAAACGTACTCGTTCCCGGCGAGACGCCCCCGGTTTGTTGTTGCGGCTGCCCGAATCCACCCAACTGGCCACTTCCGGTTTGTTGTTGTTGTTGTTGTCCAAACCCTCCGACCACCCCACTCGACGGTTGACTAAACAAACCTCCAACACTTCCTTGTTGATTGGAAGGGGCACCGAATCCTCCCGAACCACTCGATGCGACGCCTCCTCCTCCTCCTCCTCCGAACGGCGACGCCGGCGCTTGCCCGAACGGGGATTGCGGGACGTTCTGCGCGCTCCCGAATCCTCCTCCGCCGCCGAACGCCATTTGAAGTGTAAAAGAAGAAACAAAGCTTTCAAAGTGTGTATACTCTTCTCTAATTTTCTGAGGTATATACAATTGGTGCCTTTGCGCTCGAAAGAAAACGTCTCTCTTTTCTCGAAAATTTCTCTCCGATCTTTTTTGCACATGTGTGAAACAAAAATATACTCGATGAACACGACACCTCGTGCCTTGCGTCGTCCTCGTTTGAACGCGAGGAGGGCCCATCATAGACTCTCACGTTTTTTGCGCGCGCGTTAAGAAGGAAGCGATGATCGATGATGATGGCGAAAAACAGAGCGCAGTATACATAGCGGTGCGTCTCATCTCGGTTGAGAGAGAAAGCGTGTGTGTGCAAAAGAGCGTTTTGGCAGCTCTTTGTATTTTTGTGCGATTGGACAGTCCCCGATGAGTCACATTATATTTTTTCCCTCTCATTCCGCTCTTTCTCTCGCGAGAAGAAAAGCGCACAAAACGCTTTGAAACGAGAGCGAACGAGCGAGTTGATTTACAAAAGCAGAACATTATTCGTCGTCGTCTGTTGTCGCCTTTTATTACCATCCGTGGTGTCCTCGTCGTCGTTCGAGCGAGCGAGAAAAAGGAGCACGTTGGATACGTTGAAGAGAGTATCCAGGAGCGTATTCTTACATCGTCGAGGTTTTGAGCGCTCTCGTTCCGCATCACGAGACCACTCGCGCAGAGTTATTCACCCGCACCAACGACGCGACGCAGTGCACGCGGAGTCAATAAAATGAACAGCCGAACCGGGAAATTCCTGTGCGTCATCCCGCCGAAAACCTTATCCATCAATCACGACACCGGGGAAGCGCATCAACAGAGCGAGCAACACGTGAGAGAGGCGTTGGAAGCTATCGAGTTTTCGAACAAGTCGACGAGCGAGTTGAACGGTGGAGGGATTGCCATTGGGGTTGGGCCAAACGTGCAAGCGTTCACGGATAACGAAATCATCGTCTCGTTCGTCGGGCATTTAACCAACGTGGATTATTTAGCGTGGAGGTTATTCTCACCTGAAGGGAGGCGAGGGGACGACTTGGAGAAGAGGGCGCACGCGGATCCTTTGGAAGCGGCGCATACGTTGGTAGGAGGACGATGTTACGAAGCTGAATTGGTGTGCCACGTGTATAAGACATTCGGGACGCACTGCTTGCCGAAATTGAGAGGGAAGTTTGCGTTTACGTGTTACGACGCGAGGACGGTGCGCGTGTTCGCGGCGAGGGACGCGAGCGGCGAGTTTCCGTTGAAGTACGGGCGAGGCGCGGATGGGACCGTGGTGGTGTCGAATTTCGAAGGCGCGTCGGAGTTATTGCCGGAAGATACGAGTGGCATGGAGGTGAGCCCGCCAGAGTTTGAAGATTTACCCGCCGGGACGTATATTTATGGACATCGCAGCTTAATACCGAGACGGTTCGAAAGGACGGAAGAAACGAGGACGAAAGAAATCGAAGCGGCGCACGACGCCGTCGCGGCAGCGTTGAAAGGCATCGATTTAGGGAAAAAAGCCGGGAGGAAATCTCTCGATGGGGAAATCTCCGGTCGACCGTGGATGAAAGCGAACCGAGAACAAGATTCGGCCGGGTCGTCGAGGAGGAATTCCATCGATCAACAAAGACCGGCGCCGAATTTATCAGCCACGGCGAAACCGTTCGATATTTCAAAGCTCGATTCGCTCCCAGAACACGACACGCCAGCACCGAAAGAGGACGACCATAAGGAAGGCACAGAGGAGGAACATCGCCAAGCGGAAGCGGTGGCCGTCAAGGCGGCGCAAGCGGCGTTGAAACGCGTCGCAAGTGGTGCAAACATGCGCGGTATCGTCAGAATGGGATCCACGCACGCGATGTCGCTGTTAGACGGCACGCCGCAGTCGCCAGCCAGGAGAAGCAGCGCGGCGTTGACGGACTCCCCGAAAATGCACAGAGTACCGAGTCGTTCGGGTTTGATCTCTGGTATGGTCAAAGTTGCGAGTTTCGAGGAGTTTGGCAACATCGGCTCGCTGAACGATTTACGACACGCCGCCAAGTCGCCTGGGAAAGAAGAAGGAGAAGAAAACTTGGAAGACAAAAGAAATGCCTCCTGGGTGGACTTGTCTATGGTTGTTGTTAGCGGGAACGGTGGTGGAGATAAAGAGGGTGAAGATGATGAGTGAAAAATAATAAAGTCTTCCCATCGAGTGTAATAAAGTCACCTTTTTTAAATACCAGTAGTAGTTCTGTGTGATATCAACAAGAATAATAATAACAATAAACGCACGCTTTCACGTCTGAGGCACACCTACTTCCTTCACATCTCTTTCTCTCTCTCTCTTTCTCTCTCTCCCTCTTTTATATCCCTCTTTCTTTTTCTCTTTTTACTTTTTCTCCTTTGCTTCAGTCCGTGCCTCCGACGTACAACCCAGCCGCTTTGATCGATTTTATCGGCGAACGCATCATGTTCCCCATTGAAATTCTTAACTCGACGGCTTCGTCGGAGACGTACGACTCCAACTGTCCACTCGCCGCCAATAACAAACCCATAAACATCGGGCTCGGTCTCCCCGGTCGCGATTTGAACTCCGGGTGGTACTGGCACGCCACGAAAAACGGATGATTGGCCAATTCGCAAATTTCCATTCTCGTTCCGGTTTCGTCTTTCCCGACAAAATGCAACCCTTTTTGTTCAAGCTCGTCCACCATTTCCGGATTCACCTCGTACCGGTGTCGATGTCTCTCCGCGACCGCGTCTTTTTTACCGTATAATCTCCACGACACGCACTCTTTCGTTTGAAAAATAGTTTCTCGCGCGCCCAAACGCATGGTACCGCCCATGTGCGTCTTGGATCCTTCCGGCATGAAAATAACCGCCGGATGCTCCGTTGTCGGGTCCATCTCCGTCGAGTGCGCGTCCGCGTGGCCGCACACGTTCCTGGCAAACTCAATTACCGCGACTTGCATGCCCAAGCAAATGCCCAAGTACGGGATTTCGTTCTCTCGCGCGTACTTTGCCGCGCACATCTTCCCTTCCACGCCTCTGCCGCCGAAACCACCAGGCACTAACACGCCATCCGCCCTTTTCAATTTTGCCCACGCTTCGTCGTACTTATCTTCGTTCGCTTGTTTAGACTCTTCTTCCAAATCTTCAGCCTCGATCCATAAAATCTTCAACTTTCTATCGCACGCGATTGATGAATGCATCAACGCCTTCGTCACGGATAAATACGAATCGCCCAAGCCGGTGTACTTCCCAACCACCGCAATCGAACACGGCACGTGCACGCTATCCCACTTTTCCGCTCTGTGTTTCCACGCTTCCAACTTTAACGGTCTCGGCTTCATCTGCAAGTGCCCGAGAATAGCCAAATGCGCTTTCTGTTCCACCATAATCAACGGCACGTGCCAAATATTCGAAACGTCGATCAAGTTCAAAATATTGTTCGGGCTCACGTGGCAAAACAACGCCAACTTCTCCATCACCGCTTTATCCAACGCGGACGAGCTTCTGCAGGCCAACATCGTCGGCGCCAATCCCGCGCTTCTCAGCGCTTGAATCGAGTGTTGGGTCGGTTTCGTCTTCTGCTCGCCGACGGAACCAACGACTGGGACTAAACTCACGTGCACTAAACAAAAATTTTCCGGCCCGACGCGAAACTGAAACTGCCTCAAAGCTTCGATAAAAGGCATGCTCTCGATGTCTCCAACCGTCCCACCCAGCTCGACGATGCACACGTCCGGTGGGCCTTCCTTCCCATCCACCGGAATATGCGCGACGCGTTCGATCCAATCCTGGATTTCATCCGTCACGTGTGGAATCACTTGCACGGTTTTCCCTAAATACTTCCCTTCCCGTTCTCTCTCGATCACCGACTGATACACTTTCCCGGTCGTGATGTTATGGTCCCTGGTCAAGTTGATATCGCAAAACCGTTCGTAGTTTCCTAAATCCAAATCCGACTCTCCCCCGTCGTCCAAAACGTACGTTTCCCCGTGTTCAAACGGCGACATCGTCCCGGCGTCCACGTTTATGTACGGGTCGATTTTTATGTGCGTCACTCTGTAGTCCGCCGCGGAGAGCATCACGCCGACCGAAGACGCCGTCACGCCTTTCCCTAATCCCGAGACCACGCCGCCGGAAACCACCACGTACTTCATTTTTTGTTCGTCGTTTGAACAACTCGACGTACCCAGACGACAACAACACACGCACAAAAAGCTCTCGAAAGAGAATGTGACGAGAGCAGTAGAAGACGAGTTCCAAAATTTTGAATTTTTTCCTTCAAAAAAGGAGGAAAGAGGGAGCTGTTCAACCCTAATTGTATAAACCCTAAACAAGAGCACGCGAGTTTTTTTTTCTCTCAATCTCATCTCGAGAAAGCTCTCGAGTAAAAACAACTCCATTCTGTTGCGCTCGGTCGTCGCTCTTAAGAAGAAGAAGAAGCTCTCGAGAAGACGTTTTGTTCCTCTTCTCTGTTATATACGCACATACACACAGAAGGAGGAGAGCAGTTGTTTATAAATACAGTACATGTGCTGCGCAACGACGACGATTTGAGAGACGCGAGAAAAAAACGCACAAAAAAGACGAGAGTCCTTCTTTCTTTCCCGAAAAGAAGAATCAGAGATGTCCGAGATGGAGGAAGAAGAAGAACTCGAACAACGCGCGGAAAAACGAATGCTCTTCTCCCCGGGCCACGCGACGACGATTCAGACGACGACGAGGACGACTTCGTCCGGGAAGAAAAAAACGGGTGGTGGTTTCGCAGCCGAAGGGAGAGTCAAGTCGTCGTACAAGAGCACGAGGCATTCGGTGAGACCGACCCCTTCGAATCCTGGGGGTGGGAAAAGGAACGACGACGACAACGCCAACCCGTTCGGCGGCGTCGACCCCGGCTTCTCCTCCTCTGCCTTCACGTTCGGACAAAAAGAGACTTCTCCAACTGTGTTTGGTGATTTTAGAGAAGAAAGTTCGGCGTCGCCGATGAGCGTCGTGTCGGAAGGGACACCGGCGTCTTTGAACACTAATAATACTAATAGCAACAACGTCGAGGAGTCGCCGTCTTCGTTTGGAGGATTTACCTCGTCACCTGGATTTACGTTTGGTCAGCAGAGACGAGAAGAAGAACCGTCGCCGCCGAATCCGCAGTGGGCGCACATCAAAACGCCGACGGAGTTTTCGCCCTCTATGTTTGCCGAGACGCATCCCGGGGTGAGGACGACGAGTTTTAATACCACCACGCCGACGGGATCGGCGAACGCGACTTCGACGCCGTTGATTTTTCAAAGCGGCGGTGGCGACGGAAGTTCAGAGGGCGGCGGATTTAGTGGAAGCGCGACAAAGCCAAAGTCGTACAGTAGGAGTAATAGCAGTAAAGCAAAAGGCAGCAGTAGCGGTGGTAGAATGCAGAACAAAAGTAGCGCGAATAGCGATAGAATGCAAGAAGTTCCGAGCGATAGTAAGGAAGCGGCAAAAATGGCGACGAAAGCCGCGACGAGTTTTCGAGAAAATGGCGCGTTTTCCCCGCAGGCGGTGTTGAGCAACTCCTTCTCAAAGGTGACCATTGGAGGTGAAAGCAACAACATCAACGGTAGTGGTAGTCCGTTACCCAGCGCGTCTGCCTTTAACGTCGGTTACAACTTTACTACCGACGGAAGACCAATCCCGCGAATAGTAAACGGCGAAGGTGCGCGAAAACCGTATAAGAAGTTTGCCGTCGTGAAGTCACCGGGTTCGCCAAAGTCGCCAACAACAACGGGCAGTAGTGCAACAAATGCGTTCGGTCGCGCGATGGGATCGTCGCCTTCGAGGAATAGTCCTTCGTCCGAGAAAGAGATGGAGAAAATGGTAAACGTAGAAAAAGATGTGAAAGCGTATAAACTCGAAGCGAACGGATTGTTTCAAGAAGCTTCTTCTTTTGTGAATCAAGATAAAGACGAGCAGGCTTTGAAGAAGTTCCGCGCGGCTCGAGATACGTACACGCGCGCAATAATTATGCTCGAAAGCATTGCGCCGTCCCCGGACAAACACGGTAGTTTTTCGCCGAGTAGAAACAACGGCAGCGGCGCGCCGTTTCTTCCCACGAGACAGCTGTTAGGCAGAGAAGCGGGGACACTTTTGAGCAACCGAGCGGCATCGACGCTGATGGTTATACAAATAGAAGAATCGAGAGAACGAGCGAAGGAGATGGACGGTAAGTACACGCCGGATATGCTTTGGAAGTATCGCCAGAAAATCCAGGAATGCATCGATGATTGCATGCGCGCGAGAAAAGCGGATGCGACGTACATGAAACCGATTTTGCGTCAAGCGAAATGTCACGAGCGTCTGGCTGATTTTACTGCGGCGTGTGCGTGTTATACTACGATTGTTTCGAGCTCGAAAGCTTCGGAGAAGGAAAAAGAAGAAGCGCGCGTAGAGCTCGAGCACGCGAAGCGTTTGAAAATAATCTCAGATGTGACGTATCTCACCGACGCGAGACGCGCTTTGAGAAGAACACCCATAAACGGCGGAGAAAGCTTCGTGCAGAACGAGTTGTTAGTGAAATCGGCGATAACAGATGCGACGGATATTGAGGGCAGGGCGACGCACATGCCGTTGGACACTCGACAGCTCGTGGCGTGCTTGAAAATAAACGCGCTCATGATTTGCGGACAGTATAAAGAAGCATTAGAAACGTTGGAATCGTTCGACTTTTTCGCCCCGTTATCTCCGACAAAACCAAAAGGAACGAGGAACAAACACTCTCCTCCTCGCGTGGTCGAACCGGAAGACGATATGGCGGTCAGAGAGAACATAATCGAGATGACTTTGTTGCGCATAGTCGTGCACTACGGATTAGGTGACGTGGACGATTTGGAACGGTTCGCGAAACAAACGAACGGTTTCACCGGTCCAACGTTTGGCGGCTCAGAAACTGGTGAACCTGGAGGAGATGGCCCTGAGCATAAAACGTTCACCATGTTAGACACGTTTAACGCGATTCGTCCCGACTCCGGAGCTATCTTTGCCGTTCTGAAAGATCAATACGACGCGCGCATGTGCGGGAACTCCGCATTCTCGAGTGGCGAGTACGACGAGGCCGAGATGCACTACACGAAGTGCATCGCGGCGTCTAATTCGTCGTTATCGAAACAGTTTGTTAGCGCCATTCTGTGTAACCGCGCTGCTGCGCGTATGGGTGCGCAGAAGTACATCGACGCCATGCTCGATTGCGGTCGCGCCATCATTCTCGACCCGACGCGCGCGAAAGCGTACTCTCGTCGCGCGGCGATCTTCTCGCACTTGCGTTTGTTCGACAAGTCTTTAGAAGATTTGAACATGTACGAGAAAACGGCGGATGCGAACGGCGACGTCAAGCAAAAGAACGACGCCAAGAGTCGCGCGAAAGAGTTGAAAGCGGTGGAAATCAAATTGGAACAGCAGTACGGCGAATCCGCTCCAATACACGCTCGCGCCATACTCGGTTTCTCCGACGACTCGTCCACCACATCTCTGAGCGACAGCGACATCACGAAAGCGTTCAAAAAGTTATCCTTGCGCGCGCACGCGGACAAAGTCTTCCACCCGAACGAGCTCCCGAGCCATTTCGTCGCCGGGAACGAGGACGTGCTCAAACTGCTCACCGAAGACGCAAACAGAGTTTTCAACCATCTCAACGTCGCGAAAGACGCGTTAAAAACCTCCGCCGACCGACGTTCCCACGACGCCTCTGAGTACCAATGGGACAGCACGGTCTCCGTCCAACGACGCCGCGCGTCCTCGAGCTCGAACTCGGCGGGAAGCCGCCACGGACGCCCTTCGGCGCGCGATTTTTACTCCTCAAACGCGGAGGACGCCATGTTCTACAACTCCTTTTACGAAAGTCAAAGCGCGTTCTATACCAGCAGAAACGCCCAAAATGGTGGTCAAGGTGGTCCGTCCTCGTCCTCGTCCAGAGGAGGAGGAAGGACAAGCGGCAGTGGAAGAAACCGAAGAGGCGGTCATCGCAGGTAAAAAAAATGTCTACGAGAGAGAGAGAGACTGAGAGAGAAAAAATTAAGTAGAATTGTGAAATGGCAGCCTTTCCACACAAAAAACATCACAAGATACAAATTTCATTCACGTACTCCTCTTCTATGCTTTATAATTCTATTTAAAAGATGGGCGGGACGCACAAATCCGGCCACGCGGCGACTGTCGCCGAGGCTGGTCGCAAAGCCGAACTCGCCCGGGATTATTACGAGGATACGAAAGCGAAGGAGTTGAAAGAATTGGATAAAAAAGAGGTGAAATTGTTGGACGAATTGCGAAAGTCGTTAAAGACGACGGATTCGATTCCGAACCGGACGAGCATGCTCGTGGAAAGAATACGAAGAGGAAAAGAAGACGACGAAGAAGAAGACAACGGAGGAAAAGAAGGAGTTTTGCGAACGAAAACGAAAGGACGCGACCGCGACGACGACGGAGAAAAGGAAGAAAAAGAAACGATGATTTTGAGAGATGAGAAGACAAAGACAAAGACGTACGTCTCGAAAGCCGACAGAAAGCGGCTCAAGAAACGACGACGAGAAGAACAAAAAGAACAACACCAAAACCACACAACACACGCGAGGAAAAGGATAGAGTGACGACGACTCGTTTTTAAAGTAAATATATAGAAAGTAGACACTGTGAGTAGAGACAATAATACTCGTAAACATTAAACATCGTAAACGCGAGAACGCTTAAAATATCTCTCCTTTTTGCTCCAAATCTCTGGATTTGAATCGTCACAAAAAGTTGTAACAAAGTTGTTTAAAAAAGCAAACAAACATCATGGGCATCGGCGATATCGTGACCGAGAAGAAGAAGCAGGTAGACGAGTGGTTGAAGAACCAATCTCTGCCGGTGGAAATTGCCGCGATTTCGGCCGGGAGTGCCGTGCAAGGTACGCGCGAAAGAGATCTCTTTCTCTCGTTTCATCTCTCTTTCTGGCGGCGATGTTGATCAGATTGTCGTTAGAAAACCAACAACCTTTTCCGCGTTCTCTCTCTCTCTCTAACGCTCTCTCTCTCTCTCTTCTTTTGTGACGAACAAACAGGTGGCGTGCTCGGCTTCGTGCTCGGGACGGTGAACAAAAACCTCGCGGAACAAGCGGCGACGAACCCGGCGATGGCGAATCAACCGGCGATGTCCGGCGCCATGTCGGGACCGCCGCACGTGTTGGCGGTGAACTTAGCGGTATTTACCGCCGTCCAAGGCGGGTTGACGTGCTGGATTAAGAAGATGAACAAATTTTCAGAGATTGAAACCGGGATGTTGGCTATGTTTGGCGCCGGCGCGGCGCTGTCGGTGTCGTCGAGTTTGAGCGGGCAGAAGGCGGCGTTTGGAGGGCAGGACGCGGCGATACCGGAAGGGCCGATGCAGATTGCGCAAGAGGCGGTGAAATCGGGCGTTTTGTTTTCGCTCTTGAACGGGGCCTTTATGAAGATTGGTCAGTCGTTTTCTGGGAAGAATGAAAAGACGGACGTGTTTTATTCGCACGCGGTTGGGATGTTGACGGCGCTCGGGTTGGAGAAGTACGAGAAGAATTTTAAGAGAGGGTTGTTGACGGACGATTGTTTGCTTTTGTTGAACGATAACGCGTTGCAAGAGGTACGAATTCCGCCGGGACCGAGGTTGAAGATTTTAAATTACGTGGCGGGGATGCGCGTGGCGCAGCAACAGCAGCAACAGGCGATGAGTTTGGCCGTGAAACCGTAAAATGAAGAATCATATAAATTTAGTAAACGATGCGAATTGAAATAACAACAAGATATATATTAGAAACCAAACGCGAACGAGAGAGAGAGAGAGAGAGAGAACGCAGTAAAACAACAATAATACACAGTAACATTATTTTAGTATTGAGGATGATGATAGTACGATTTATATTAAGTAAGTAAGTACAAATTGGAAACACAGAGTTTTTTCGTCGTTTCACCATCTCGTCGAGCGAGCTTCTTGCAGAACCTTCTCGTCTCGAGCTTTTTTATATTATTTTCAATCAACTTTTTTTCGGAGGTGGTGGTAATAAAAGGAAGTACGCTTAACACTTCTTCAACTTGGGAAGCGTAAACTTGTGGCGTAAAGTGGACGTCGTCACGGAGGCTTCCGTGACTCTGCCGACTTGTTGGTCGGTGTTCGCCCATCGAAACTCTTCGTTCTTGGAGCCGTTGTACCCGACTCTTCGTAACCGTCTCTTTTCGAGTTCAACGCGCTCTTCGCGACGTTTCAACCCAGCACGCATCGCTTCAAAGAACATGAAGAATATGGCAGAGTTGATACCGTTCGAGAATGCACGAGGGCCGACACCAGTAAAGTACATGGGAAGTTTGCCCTTGATAAAGCCAGCCGGCGCTTCTTTCCATACGCCCACAATGGCGCCGCCAAAAGATGGTCTCGCAGCGGCGTTACACATCATGCGCGTCTTTACGACGTCCAAAGGCGTCGTCGCAGCAGCTGCGACGGATCCAGCGATCAAACCCATGGAGATGTCTGCAAAAGCATCGGCTTCATCGTCGTCTTTGTTGAAAAAGTTGCGATGCATCGTTCGCAAAGTTTCGTAAGCCGCAAATTTGACCGCCATGTCTGGGATGTCTTCGAGCAAAGTCGGCGCGTACCCCGTAAACAAACCTCTCCAGCCGGCAGCTTTCGTGATTGTCCCCGCGGCAGCAAAGACGTTCGGGTATACTCCAGCTTGCACGGATCGAATACAAACCGCGGCGGGTACTTTGACCAAGGAGGAACCCAAGGCGCCGATACCGCCAGCCACGAAAGCAGTCTTGGAGACGGAGTAGTCGGAATATCGTTCCAACAATTTCTTCGCGGCGCCGTAGAAAGCAAAGTAAGTGCCGATAGCAAGTCCAGCTCCACTCGCGGCACCGAACACGCCTTTATAAAGCACGGAAAACTCTTTGCCGACGGCTGAAGCGCCTCGAGCCAACGCGACGCGTTTGCTTCCGCCATTCGCCATGAAGGCGCTCCCGACGCCATATTTACCCGTGGATACCGCCTTGGCCGCTTTCTGAGCCGCGGCAGCTTCCTGTGCAGCTTTCCCCTTGCCAGCTAACGCTTGCATGCGGACCTTGACGGTATCGAGTGGGTGAATCGTCGACTGCGACGCGGCACGAGCGCAACCGCCCGCGATAACGTCGTTCACCGGAATGACGTTTCGCAACGTAATTTTCGGCGGCGCCGAAGCCGGCGCTACCGAAGCTTCGACGTACCCAGACTCGGCAACTTTCGTCGCGGCGCCGCCTCCGGATGGTCGTTGTAATCTCGCCATTTTATTTTTTCCTTTTTTTTGTTTTGTTGTTGTTGTTGTTGATTATATATATATGTAATAATATAGTAGTTTTTCTTCTAAAGTAGTAGTTGTTCGTTCTGTCGTCCAACTAGCGTCTTGAAGTGTTTGTGTGTTATAAACTTCTTCTTCTTCGACCAGGATATGTATGTAGATTAGTAGTGATACAGCGATTTATATAGTAAGCGAGCCTCTGAAACTATTAAACTAAACGCGAACGTTAAGATTGTAGTTGCTGACGCGCTCGCCAATCGCCGTTGACTTCGAAAACTTCGAAGACACCACCTCCTCCAATAAACACCTCCCCAACGAAGATAAACTCAAGCCTATTCCCGTCCTCTTATCTGGTGGTTCCGGGTGTAAAGGTTGTAAGTTTTTGTCGTAAAGATTAAACTCTTCTTTTCTCCACAAATGTTCTTGCTTATGCGCCAGCGATTCCAAATAGAGATCTAAAACTCTGACTTGGATTTGAAATCTCGGTTGTTGTTGGAACGATTTGAGATTTCCAGTTTCTCGCTGGTAGTACTGTTGCGCGCTTAAATTCCAGACGGAGTTTGCGTCTCCCGGGACTAAAACGACGGACCAGAGAAGGACCTGTTGTTAAGATTGATCATTTTCGATGATGATGGTGATGAATCACGTGTCAGTCAGAATACAGCCGTCGCACAAAGGAAGAAGAAGTGAAAGAAAAAGTCAACACTTTTGAATCCAATCTTTGAATTTTTGAACGTTTGAAAAGACTTGACGAGTGGCGATATTTGCTCTTCCCAGCGCATTCGAATGAATGAAAACAACGCGCGGAATCCGCCTCGAAAACGGTACTCGCGACCATCGCGCGTGGAAGAAAACGAGAAAATATCACTCGTCGACTGTCTCTCCAATCAATCGACGTCGTCTTTCGCGAATATGTGCGTACCTCTAACAGCGCTAAGAACAAAAGCGAATAAAAAACACAAACTCTTTTCGAGCGCAAGTGATTCAAGACAGACGAACACGTTATGATGTCGTTGTTCTTTTTGTTTACGCGCATGGTTGGATCGACATTTAAAGATGGATGTCGACTCGCAAACGGGTAAATAATTAGTCTCGCGTGCTACTTGTGCGCAAACGTTTGCGAATGGATATTCGTATGTATGTGTTTTCGTTGCGGACTTGCGCGGCGAAAACGATTTTGTGACGCTCGACGCTTCGTTTTTTCTCTCTCGTCTGTGTGGTACTTTTAGGCTGTTTTTTGGTGCCTTGCTCTTTGAGTCAGTTTGGGCGGGAAAAACTGAATACTAATACTACTACTAATACTAATACTAATACTAATACTACGCTTTAGTCGTTCTGCTGCTATCTATTTTTGACTCCTCGTCGTCGTCGTAGTAGTAGCAGCAGATGTACTACTGTTGCTCGTAATAAACGCGTCCAACTCTTCTCTGTCTACGGGCACGGCTCGACTCAAAACGTCCACTTCGCCTCGTACATTCAGGCACACCTCGTCCTCGACTCTCGCGCCGACGCCGCGGAGACTTTTCGGTAAAGTCGTATCGTTTGGGTCGAAATATAACCCCGGTTCGACGGAGAAACAGACGCCTTTTTCGATGGAAGTGGAGCCTGGGATTAAAGGCGTGTCGTGAGTGTCCATGCCGAGCCAATGGGAGACGGCGTGGGGGAAGTATTGGGCGTATTTGCCTTTGGAGAGGAGCGAGTTTTTGGTGATGGACTCGCCGCCGGTTTGAGACGGGAGCAAGTCGACGAGGACATCGCACGTCGCATCTACGCATGCAACGTGTAAATCGTGTAACGAAACCGGTGTTTGTGAGCGAATATCGCGCTCTAATTTCGCGAGTACCGCAGCTCTCACGTCGCACACGCGATCGTACACTGCTTTTTGGTAGTCGTTGACGAACGAAGCCGTTTCCGAGCCTCCCGCCCACACTCTCGTGATATCCGAGACGTAACCGTTCATTTCACACCCCGCATCCATCAAACACAAATCGTTCGGGTGAATAATTCTATCGTTTTGGTAGTAGTGGACAATAGTTGCACGATTTGAAGCCCCCATGACGGTTGGAAACGCCAATCGATCGGCGCCGAGCGATTTGACCGTATACTCGTGCACGTTCATTAAATCCCTCTCCGTGACCACCTCGTTCGTTCTCGACCTTCTCATGGCCGCTACTATACCTTCTAAATTTGCGCTCGCCGATTTTTGCAACAATATCAACTCGCTCTCCGATTTTCTCCACCTCAACGCTTGCGATTTTGCTTTCAACGCTTGCGTAGGGAACGCGCCGTCGGTGACTACTTTCAACACTTGATTCCCATGCGCAGTCGTCGCAAACCGCTCTTTATCCATAAAAACCTTTCTCGCTGTTGATAAACCACCACTTAAAAACGATGAAGACGACGACGACGACGACTTCAAAACTTTCCTCAAGTATTCTTCCATGCTTTCAATCGCGACCGATTCGTCGCACCCGAAAAACGTCTCCGCCACCTCCGGGTGCGCTCTCCAACCGTTCCAAATCTCATCTCGTTTATCGTACCGTCTCGTAAACAAAACGTATCTCAACGGTGCGTCTTCTCTGTCTTTTATAATCATCGCCGCCGAGTGTGGTTGCATCATCCCGGTAAAATACATAAAATCGGAATCTTGTCGATAACTCGCGTGCGGTATGACTGTGTTCGGGTAATAGGAGACGTCTCCGCTGAGTAAAATCGCGACGGCATTTTCCGGTAAAAGTTTCCCTAACCTGGTTCGTCTGGACGCGTATTCGCTTTTCGAGATTCCAGGGGTTAAGTCATCATCCCCACTGAACAAGTGCGGGTGCGTTTGGAACGTCGGTTGGCCGATGTGGTTGATGATGTCGCTTTTGAGCGACGACGCATCGTATCTGTTTTCACCCCGGGAAGAAGAAGAAGAAGAAGAAGGAACCGCTGGCTCCACGTGCGCCGCCGCGGAGGAGGACGAGGAAGAGGACGAGAAGAGAGGAGAAGATTCCGAGGAGGTGGACGCGAAACGAGAGCGCAACGCGCGGCGGAGGACGCGAGCACTGGACATGTCTTTAGAATTCGTTTTCACGAATGAATTTATGGGGAAAAGGAGAGTTGGATTTCACGAACAATTCGCTCTCGTTATGCGCGGCTATCTATAAAGACAAAGCTATACTCTAACGACTAAAGACGCAAATTACCGCCCGCACAAATACATGAACTACCAATTTTCAGGCACGAAGATTTTCCTCGCGCTTTCTAGCACCCCGAAAAACGCGCCACCGCCTAAGGAGATCCACAGGACTCGAGGACTGGCGCCTCGGAACAACGCCTTGGCGCCTTCCTCTCTGACGATTCTCGTGCCGCAATCCACGACGCCTTTGAGCGGGCTGATCGTGCACGTATCCGTCATCAACCTGGTTTTGATGACGTCTAACGGCGTGGTGACGAATCCAGTGATGCCCCCTGCGGTTGCGCCTAAAATTGTCGCCTCCGCGCGACTGACTTCGCTCGGCGTCCGTCCTCGCCACTTGGCGTAGGAAATCTTCGCCTCTTCGTATAAACTAAATTCGATGGCATCGAACGGTAAATCCCGAATTAAAAACGACCCGTATCCGACAAACAACCCGGTGATACCGCTTGCCCGTAAAATCCCTCCTAAACTTTGCACTTTATTCCCAGTTTGCGCTCTCGTCTTGATCACTTCCGTCGGCACTCTCACGATACTCGACGCCAAACACCCGGTCGCGCCGGCGGCGAACATCGCCGCGTAATTTTGCTCCGGCGGTAACGTTCGCTCTAAATATCGCTTCGTAGGTTCGTACGCGAGGAAAAACAAGGCCGTGGCTGGCACGCACCCGGCGATGTTCTTCGATAATCCGTTGAACACGCCTTTGAAGAGATTCGCGTTGCCTCCTCCTCCTCCTCCTCCTCCTCCTCGAGCGGCTTGCAAACGCGTTTTGATGGTATCCAAAGGGTAGAACAAAGTTTCCACGAATACGCCGGCGCAGACGCCGGAAACGGTTAAACCGAGCAGCGTTCTCGCTGGGAGCGTTTTCTTCGATTGATGATGATTCGTATCGCGAGGCGTTTCTGTCGTCGTCGTTACCGTCGTCGCCTTGTTGTTCTTCGTTTCGTTCCCCGCGCTGGAATCGGATTTGTTCGACGACGACGAAGAAGAAGAAGACGCGAGCGCGGAGGAACGCGCTCGAGCTTCCGACGACGCAAAATCGCTACCAGTAGTACTGTTATTACTACTACTACCACCACTCGCGGTCGTGTTTTGTTCCATCCTCTCTCTCTCTCTCTTTCAGAGAGCAAAAGTGAACTGCTTTTCCCCAAAGTGAAGTGCTCTTAAAAGAGAGAGAAACTATATGATAAATGAGGACGAAGACATCCGAAGCGACTCGATCGTGATGCTCGGCGAAAGCTTAAAGGACGAAACGCCTTTGCTCGACGTGGCGACGGCGATCGAAAGTGCGGTGTTTCACAACGTCAGTGAAGTTCAGTATAAATCTAAAATCCGATTCTTGTGCGCAAATTTTAAGCGGAACGAAAGCGTGCAAAAGGACGTACTTTCTGGAAGGATACAGCCATACGATGTGCTCCAAATGCACGACGAGGAATTCATGACGGACGAGATGAAAACGAAAGTCGAGCAAATGCGAGTAAAAATGGATAAACGAAAGGAACGGGCGGTGTTTGCGGATGGCATCGAGAGCGAGAGTTATACCTGTCCAGAGTGTAAAGGGCGAAAGACGAAGTTTATACACCTGAGCGACGCGAGGGACGTGAGGAAAGCGGAGACGTGGGGGAACGCTGATGTTGAGAGCAAGGTTTTAGTCGTGTGCATGGAGTGTAAAAACGAGTGGGTGTGTAGTATATTGTAGAGAGAGGGCGGAATATTGTTGTATGTCTAGTAGTATTTAGTCTAGTTGCGTACTATTTACACAAGGTGACGAAATCGTAACCGACGATGAATTTCCCGTCTCTCCGAATCGTCCATCGCATGGCGTCGTCCCAAACGGTCGCGTTTTCCGGTTTGTTTCCGTCTAAGGCTTTCTTCATGAGCTTTTGCCAGAACGCGTCGGCGTCGAGTTTACCGTCGTTTCCGCTCTTCTTTAAGAGTTTCTTGGCGAGCGAAGACCAAGGCGCTTTTTTTGCTTTCCTCTCGTCCTCGTCGTCTTCGGGGACGACGTCGTGGTCGAGCGCGACTTTTGTGCCTTCGAAATCGTGACCGACTTCTTTCCCAGAGCTGCTGAGTCCGAGACCTCTGTGCGAGGATTTCGTCGTCGCGGTGAGGTGCGCCCGTTCGAAGAGTTCGATTTGCTCGTCTTCGGTAAAGCCGAGTTTGTCTTTGTTTTCGTTCATCGCGTCGTTATTACCTGTCGCGTTATACCCGTCGCTGTCTTTCCCGCATCCTTCTTGACAAAACCCAAACGCATGTCCCCACCAATCTCTCGGTTTCGGAGGAAACGTAAACTTTGTCGTCATCATTTCGTCCGAAGGCGAACCTTCTTTGTCGCTCTTTTTACTACCATCACTCTTTTTATTCTTCTTCTCCTTCTTCGACGATTTCTTCTTTTTCCTCTTTCCATCGTCGTCGTCGTCATCTTTCTTCCTAATATCGTCATCATCTACTTTTTTTCTATCGTTGCTCGCATCGCTATCTTTCCTATCGTCGTCTGAATCGTGATTCGCTCTCACTTCTTCCAAGCCGCCAAACGCTCCGCCGCCTAAAATCGCGTTCAAATCGTCGTAGCTATACTCCCGCATTTTCTCCCGCTCTCGTTTATGATATCTCCCCGTGTGTCCAACCGCACTCCTCGGTCGTTCCGGAACGTCTTCTTCTGCTTTCTCCTCCTCCTCTTTCTTCCGCTTCTTCTTCTTTTCCTTCTTGTCTTTCTTTTTGTCTCCTCCTCCTCCTTTACTCCCATCCTCGTCATCCTCGTCAAAGTCTTCTTTCTTCGTGTAATCTTCCAGTCCTTTCAAAACGGCATCAAAATTCTTCGCGTTCCTGGTCCAATCCGCGCCGACGACGCCGGTGGTATCTCTCCTGTCCGTCCCTAACCCGCTGTTGTGTTCTCGTCTCGACGCGTGTAAATGTTTCTTCAATCCGCTCTTGTTCGGGCCTAAACCGGTACCTTCTCGCCAGCCTTGCTTTTTGAGGATGCGCATGCCGAACGAGTGGACGTCTATGCCTTGGTATTTTTGATTCTCGATAGATACGGTGGTGGTGGGGGTGGTGGCAGCGGTGGCGGCGGCGGCGTTCGAGAATCCCATTTTGGTTTCTCCCGTTCTGGGGGCGGCGGATTGGAGAAAAGAGAGAGAGAGAGTTGCGACTGAAACCAATACTAAATTCCTTCGCGCGAGGAGGAGAGCGCACAAAACCGCGACTTCCTCGAGCGAGAAAACTTCGAGCGAGTGTCTGTCTGCGATGAAACCTTTTTCCGCCCAAGAAAGGTCCGCGAGTGTTTGCCTTTTTTTATGTCGTGCTTTTCCAAAAAGGAAAGCATTCGTTCTAAAATTCGTCTATGCGGCTATAAAATACTATCGACGTTTCTCTATTAAAATCTCTCGACTTTGTCTCACGAAAAGAGCGCTCTGAGCTTTGCCTCTGCGTGCAACTCTTCGCTTAGCTTTTCTGTAAAGTCTTGGACGGCGTCTGCGTGTAATCGCGGCTTTTTCTTTGGCATCGCGAAGGATCGCTCGAAGGCGTCCGCGGCGGCGACTTCGGCGCGAACCAGATTCCGAAGCGCGTTTTCTTCGGCGGTTTCTCGATTATCTTCGTCGCGCTCGTCGATGAGAGTATTGTCGTCGTCGTCGTCGTCGTCGTCGTCGTGATGATGGTTATTGATTGTGTGAGGAAATCTTTCTTCTTCTTCGATTTCACCAGCAGTTGTGGGGAAGTGCAAAGAGATTGATGGATATCCAGCCGACCGCGTTGGAGATAAATACGAGAGAGGACTTTGCCTACGTTTCTTCATAGTACTCCTTCCAATTTCGTTCGTACGTTTCTTACTACTCAAGGAAAGCAACGAGTGCGTATACGCGTCGTCTCGGACGTACGCTTTCACATCAGACGTGCTCGCGTGCAAAGTGAGCGCTCGCGATTCACACAGCGAAAGCGCCGTTCGCACGCAATCAAATCCAGCGCGTTGGAGATGTCGTCTCGCGGCGCCGATGAATTCCGAGTCTTCCAACACTGAAACGTATCGAGATAAGGTTTCAAAAAAGTTTTTGTTGTTTTCCGACGAATCCACCGGCGGTCGCGGAAGTTTTGCCCTTTCGAGTTGGTCGATCAAATACGGCACATCTTTACGCCAAAGCGGATCAGGGACATTCTCAAAGAATATTCTCTTCTCTTCGTTCGCGTACGCGCCCGATAACTCGACGTACGGCCAGAAATCGTTATCTTCCTCGCACGCCTCTCGAATTTTTCTCTTCACGTTATCGATGGCTTCGTTGAAACAATCGACGACGATTTTGAAGTCCGTCAAGGAGGGAGGATTCTCCCCAGCGTCTCGTGCGTTTGAAGAATCTGCCAATACTTTTCGTTCGAAATCGGTCGCGACGGGGGCAAATTCGTGTTCGAGCACTTCCGCGAGCGACGTTTCCACGCGATTTGGAATACCGGTGAACGCCTTTCCGCATCTTTTGATCTGGTTCTCGAGTTCGCGATTGATTTTTTCAATGAACGCGGCGTCTTTCTTCTCCATCGTAGATTCCTCTCCTCCGGACGCCGCCGCCGAGGAAAAGCGCGCCAACGCATCGTCCACGCGCATAATCAACGCTGACGATGGAACTCCCGCCTCTCTGAACGCTTTTTCGATCAATTTCTTAGATGAACTTGTGCTGTGATCTTTACTTGACGCAGCGATGACTAAAAGTGGTGCATTTCCACGCTTTGTCACGGCGGCGAAACGTTTCAATCGATGCACTTCGTTTCTCGAAATTTCCTTCATTTTCGTTCGCGGATTTTCGTATAAAGACGAGCAATCGAGAACAAAGCAGCCGGCGGAGAGACCGGCGACTTGTTCCTCGTACTTTTGCTCTTCCATTTCTTCGTCTTGTTGCGAACGTGGCGTCCAAGATTTACCCGGAATGTCTCTGATAATTATCCAGTGAAACGGCTCTCGCATTGAAAGCTTTGACGCGTACGACGCTAGAACTGTGCCTTCTTCTTCGCTACTTTTGTTCGTTGCCGCCGCGCTTTTGGATAATTTTGCGCGCAACCAAGCCGCGACGGCAACAGCATTTGGTGATCTCGTACCTCTGTGTACAGAAGGAGGTTCGTATTCCGCACCACTACACAGAACTAATTTCCAAATGCGCGTCTGTCTCGCTTCTCCTTTTCCGGGTGCGGCAAACGCGCGAGTGGATTCTAAAATTTTCGGCACATCGAGCGGTCTCGCGAACGAGGAAGAGACGTCAACGAGCGTCGTCGTTTGTATTGCGAGCGCGCGAAAGTACGCTCCATCTTTTTCTTCTCTCTTGCTTCTTGTTTCCGTCGGTATCGACGACTCAACGTTTCTTTTCTTGAGCAAGTTACGCAGATCGTCGTTCGCCGGAGCTTGCTGCTTCTGTTGAGTGTAAAAGGTTGGAGAGGCAAACGTCGAAGGTGACGATGACATCATGGACAAGGCTTTCTCTTTCCTCCTCGTCGCGATTCTCTCGTCTTTTCTTGTTCGCCAACGCCACAAGAACAGTTGTAAAATCGCTTTTCGATTCTTCCGAAATCGGCGCAATCGAATCGCTTCCAATCGTTCTCTCTCTTTGCGTTCTTCCTCGGCTTTCCTTCGCGCCAGTTCAGCTTGACGTCTTGCCTCTTCGCGCCTCTTCCGTTCTTCTTCTAAACGTAACTGTTCAGCTCTTTCAGCTTCCAGACGTATTCGTTCCTTCTCTTGACGCTCGCGCTCCAGCTTTTCTCGATACTCGCGTTCAAGCTTTTCTTCGCGCTCCCGAATCTCTTCCTCGCGTTTCTTCGCCGCTGCTTCCTTCTCGGCGCGCTCTTTCTCAGCTCGCTCCTTTTCGAGATGAATGCGCTCTTCTTCTTGTTTTCGTCTCAATTGTGCTTCTTTTTCTTTGCGTTCTTTTTCTATGCGTTCTTTTTCTTTGCGTTCTGCTTCAGCCTTTGCGCGAGCTTCTTCTTCGCGCTTCGTTGCCTCGAGCGCCAGGCGGGCTTCCTCTGCCTTCTTCGCTTCAATTGCAGCTTTCGCGCGTTTTTGTTCCGCTTCGACTCTTTGGATCTTCTCTCGCAGTTCTTGCGCTTCTTTTTGTTTCTTTGTAAGCTCGGGAAATTGTTGTTGCTGCTGCTGCTGCTGTAACTGCTGCTGCTGCTGCTGTAACTGCTGCTGTTGCCCAACCGGCAGTTGCTCCGTAACCTTACCTTCCGAAGCAATTTCATCGTGTCTAACGATAAACTGTCGATATTTGTGATTGATATTCGTTCTCACGAGGGGCGACTTTTTCGTCTCGAAATCTTCGCTTGGATGCGAAAACGTCGTTGTGCGAAACTCGACACACTTCCCGTCCTCTCGATGCAGAACAACGCTCAGACCGTGATGCAAACACAAGGCCTCCGTTTCCGTTTCGCTCGCACGGAAAATCCGCGCGAGCTCTTTGATTGGGAACGGACCTTTTGCCATGCTCTGGTTGAACCTTTCGAGCGTTTTAGAACGCATTTTGACGAAATACTTGTGCAGAACGCACTTTTGTACGTAATTTGCTTTCTCGACCAACTTGAAAAATTTCGCGCAGTTCACGTCGATGTACGCGCTTCTGCATTCTAAAGCAAAATTGACCAATGCGTGATTTAATATCGCATTTCTGGCCGATCTTAAATCGCCGAGCATTTCATGCGTGGACACGGAATATCTTCCGTGAGAGTCAATGCGCAACAACAGTTGCAACGCAAACATTTCAGCCTCGTGATCGAGCGGTAACGCTTGCTGCTTTGCGCGATGGTCATCGTATATGTGACGCAACGTCGTCAACGTCTTCGTGAGTTGCTCGACGTTCAAATGCGAATTGTGACCGTCAGGAGATATTGCCGTCGCTGCGTCCTCGCATAATTCGTGCTCAGAAATTATCGCGTAGCGGACCATCTGTTGCAAAGCGCTCGCGGCGAACGCGTCGTACATTTGCTGCAAACTTAAATCTTGTCGAACAGAGCGCAAACGATCCCAAAGAAACTTTGATTTTACGACAAACGCTTCGGGTCTTTCATCGAGAATACGCCACAGATGCGTCATTGTTTTCGCCAAACCAAATTTAGTTCTCACCATGTCTGGTTGTACGCCGTCTACAATGCGCGTGTACTTTTTGCAACACAAACCGACGGACGTTTTATTTCTATTCGATCCATCCACGCGCTCGAAAAGTTCCAAGTCGCCTTCTTCGCTCCGTCGTTGAAGCTCGGATGTTGGACACATTTCGTTACACGTGCCCGTGATGTGCCTTTCAGACGTCGCTTTGTGTAAGTCATCCCCGAAATCGTCAATCGCGGAAGCCGTCATCTTCATCTGTTGCTTTGGAGGTGGCGTTTTCCCAAAAAGAGACGATCCTTGCATGCCGCCACCGAAAGGTGCAGTCTTCGGTAAGGGAGGTGCGGATGCTTTTGTGCCTCCGCCGCTAAGGAAAGGGGAAAATGAAGGCGTTGCAGTAGCAGCCGGTGCTATTCCAGTAGCAGCAAGACCACCACCACCACCACCAATCTGTGTCCGGGGCGTTGGAATTTTCAATCCCGACGCCGTCGTTTTCACGTCGTTAAAGCTTCCGCCACCCATTAATCCTCCTCCGAAAGTGGATTGGTTCTGTGTTTGCGCTTCCTTCTTCTCTCCTCCTAGTTTCGTAGCGGCTGCGTTTCCACCACCGAATGGTGACGACAAAGACGGAGCGAACGGAGACGGCATTGCCGTCGCGGGAGCAAATGGAGACGCGTTCACGTTCAAATTTTGCTGAGCCAGTTTCGACGCCGGCGCGCCAAAGAGTCCACTCGTATTCGCATTCGCACCTCCACTTCCGAACGGATTGCTGCTTGTATTAGCAGGAACAGATGACGGTATCGAGCTAAACGGCGATGGATTTGCGGCGAACGGCGAGTTATTGTTCGCAGTAGTCGTAGCAGGTCCGCTTCCTCCCCCAAATGTGGATCCAAGACCGCCGCTTCCACCACCAAAAGGCGTAGTACTAGCAGCGGCAGTAGTGGTAGTATTTCCAAACGGACTATTGGTGTTGTTATTCGCATTCTGCATATTCAACGATCCAAATCCGCCGGCTCCTCCTCCACCCGTCGTTCCAAACCCTCCTCCAAACGGAGACGCTGGCACCGCTCCCGCAGTCGTCGTCGTCGTCGCGACGGGAATACCGAAACCGGAACTCGCGCTTCCAAAACCAGTCGCGGTACCTCCACCGCCGCTACCACCAAAAGGACTGTTGTTCGCATTCACACTCGCAGAAGCCCCAAACGGAGACGACAAAGAAGGTGCATTAAATCCTCCGCCTATTCCTATTCCTATTCCTGGCTGCTGCTGCTGTTGTTGAGGTTGTTGATTGAAACCACCAAAAGGACTGCTGTTGAAACCTCCACCTCCCGCCGCCGTCGTCGTCGACGTCGTCGCGTTGTTCGTGTTGTTATTCGCGGGGGTCGTTGCGATCCCAAACGGAGAAGGAGCGTTCGCGTTCTGTTGTTGATTGTTTTGATTGAATCCACCGAATTGATTCCATTGCGAGTTGGTGTTATTACTAGTACTCGTATTGTTATTACTCGTATTATTATTCGTGTCAGTGCCTCCCCACATGATGCTGGTTTTTCACTCTCTCTCTCTCTATCTCTCGCGTCTCATCGTGGTGACGCGATTAAAGTCTCTCTCGTCGCTTTTGATGATGCGCGCTTTCTTTGCGCGCGTGAAAGTGCCGAAAAGAAAGAAACTTTTCAAACCATTCCAACGGGGAAAAGTCTTCATTTGAAAGCATCATCATCATCATCTTCATCAAAAGCGTGATGATGTCGTCCTTCTCTCTACCGACGACGACGACGAGGACGAGGATTACGATTAAGAGCACGAGAAAAACGACGACGACGAGGCAAAACGCGGGAGGAAGAGGAGGAAAAGGAGGATGGAAACGAGTGATTTTGGTGAAAGCTTCCTCCTCGTTCGGGGAAGAAGATGTCGATGGAATAAACAAAGACTCCTCCTCCTCCTCCTCCTCCTCCTCCTATCGCCAACCGTCGAACCAATCGCTGGGCGCGTCCAGTCGACTCGAATCCGTGCACAAGAAACCTCTATTTACGCTCGGCGTATTCGCGGACGCGCAATACGCGGATAAAGAGAACGGCACGTACGGCACACGGAATAAATATTTCCGAGACGCGAAGGAGAGACTGAAAAACTGCTTGAACGAGTTTAGCGAAAACGCGCACGCGCTCGCGTGCGTGATTAATTTGGGAGATTTGTACGACGGGTACAACGAGGATAGCGCCGAGAACTTATATTTCCGAGATGCGTCGAGTTGGTCCGAAGAGGTGAAAGCGAGGAACGTGAAAGAGTTTAACGAGATGGTTGAGATTACGGAGAAGAGTTTAACGAAAGATTTGAAACTGGTGTCGGTGCTCGGGAATCACGACATGGCGGTCACCAGAGAGGTGTTTAAACAGAAAATGAACTTCGGAGAGGATGATTATTATAAAGTAGAATTACCCCGGAATTGGGTTTTGCTTTGTTTAGATACCACCGATATGAATCCGAGGTATGTGGACGAGAACAGCGAGGCGTGGAAAGAAGGACACGCGTGGCTCGCGTCCAAGACGGAGGAGTTTAAGAAAAGAAACGCAAAGCCGTGGTCGGGTGGTATTGCGAGTGTACAATTTAATTGGTTGAAGGAGCAAGTCGACTTAGCCGAAAAGGAAGGGAAAAAAGTCATCGTGTGTTCGCACAACGCATTAGCGCCCGGTTCTGCGAGAGAAGGCATGGTCGCTTGGAACGCGGACGTGATTAGTAGTTATTTTGAATCCAAGTCGGAAACGGTGAAAGTCTGTGTAGCAGGTCACGACCACCCTGGGGGGTACATACAAAGAGGTAACGTGCATTATGTAACAATAGAGGCAATGTTAGAAGCTGACTGCGGAACGTCGTATGGGTACCTCGAAGTGTACGAGCACGAGTGCATCTTACGAGGCGTCGGCGCTTGTAAATCTCGAAGAATGCGCACTTCCGAATGGGGCAGGTTCACCGGCATCGCCAATTTCGGCATGTTAACTGGAGATATCGATGTTATTGATTCTAATGACCCGGAAGAGGAGAAATTAGCGGATTGGATAAACGACCAACTTCGGACGCCATCCTCCGCGTCGTCCTCCTCGGACGACTCGGACGACTTGATTATTAGACGATGATAGTATAATGTATAAAAAGGCGATAGACGATAGATAGTAAATGTATAATAAATGAATGTAATAAGTTTATAGAAATGTGTAATTGTATATGGTATTAAACGAGCAGGTGACGAGGAACAGAGACAATATTAATTTATTCGAAGATTTATTCGTCGGCCGGAATCGTACCACTCGTCCATTCCATCCACTTTGTCGAGTCTTTCCAGTCTGCGTATTGGAACGCATCTTGGTTTTGGAACGACGCCCCGGTGCCGTGCACCCCCATACCTTCCGCACCGTGAGAAAACTCTTCCTTGAAGTTACCCGGCAAGTTGCGTCTTCTCATGTTTTGATCCCATTGACGGTTCCACATGTTGTAGCCGCCTTTGAGACCGACGATGTTCACGTATCCCCACTCGTCGAGCAACTCCAACGCTTGAATCGCGCGGTCTCTGCTGTCAGAGCACGTGATGATAATCTTTGCCTCCTTGTCCGGAAACGTCTGTTCGATCTTCTCTTTGAACGATTCGTTCTTCGATTGCACGTACACCTTCGCCCCGACTTCCGAGTCGTACTTTCTCACCGCGTTAATCAACGGAATGCAATGAAATCGCACCCCAACTTCCTTGTTCTTTCTCGCGGTCGGAAAGTTCCCGACAAACTCAATCTCCGCGTCCGATCGAACGTCCAAAACATCGTACCCATCCGCCGCGAACAAGATCATCCCTTCCAAGTTCGACGCGATCCCTTTATCCGGGAACGCCGCGATGACTTCTTCCACGACTTCATCCGTAAATCCTTGCTCCGGGTACCGATACGGCGTCGCCAACGCTTTCGTTCGCACGGATTGCGCTCTTTTCGCGGACTTGTTCACCGAAGAAACGACGACAGCTTTCGTCGTCGTCGTTTGCATCATCATTGCAGTTGTGGAGGACATTTTGATTACTAAGAATAAACAAAGTGTGTCGTTGTTGGTGCGTCTTCTTTATGACGCGATTGGATGATCTTCAATCGCGTTTGGATAATCTTCTTCTTTCGTGCGCGGACCCACGTGGCAAACGACCAGAGATTTTTCAAGTCTTTATTAGGGTTTGACCCTAAATACTTTTTTAGAGAATTTTCGTCTCGTCTGTTTTGGACAAAAACTCTTTCGTCGTCGTCGTCAGAGGGAAAAAAAATGAGCGCGTTTCGTGTCCTTCTTCGAGCGCTGGCGAGGAGAGAACAACGACAACAACAACAACAACTGCTGTTCTCGTCGTCGTTTACATCGTCGTCGACGCTTCTTTCTCGCACACTTCTTCTCGGAGGAGGAGGAGGAGGAGGAGGAACTCCCGGCGTGGCGGTGACAAAAAAGAAAGCAGCTTTGTCGACGTTTTCGCGCGTTTCTTCTTCTTCTTTGTCTTCTTCTTCTTCTTTTTCGAACAACAACTACGACGAGGAAAAGGAAGAGCACAGAAAAAGATTGATAAACAAAACGCTCTACCGCGCGAAACAGAGAGGGTTTCTCGAACTCGACGTGGTCGTCGGGGAGTGGGCCGAGAGAAACTTGAACGCGAAAACGACGAGCGATTCGTTTTTGACTCAATTCGCAAAAGTTTTGGAAGAGGAAAATCCAGATTTGTACTCGTATTTGACTGGACAAAGCGAAGCGCCGAAATATTTAAGAGAGGAAAACGAGGCGTATAAAGCGCTGAAAGCGCACGTGATGAAGTTTTTAGACGAGAAGAGCGACGAGAAGACGAGAGCAAAGTTTGGGAAGGAGTGGGTCAGGGGGTGGAACGACGGCTCTTCCGAGGGGGGCAACCAGTAGAGATTTAGTAGAGTCGTCGCGGCGTTCGAGAGATAGATAGATAGATAAAGAGATAGATGGATAGATCAATTAGATGTGTGTGTGCGCGCGCGCGTAGTCTTCTACACAGATGTATGTAATGAACGTATGTATTTGTATCGATTAAATCAAGCTATGAAAAAAGTCTTTCCTTGCATGTATGTATATTTACTAGAACAAAAAGCTTCGTGTGTGTATTAAGTGAAGCCAACCAACTTTTATTAATAAGCTCAACACCTCTCAATCACGTGATCAAATAAATATTGCTGTATATTATTTAATCTGAGGTGGTCTTGTTGTGCTTCGCGTCGTTCGGCGTGAAGACTTCGTCGCCGTTCTTGATCCAGACCCACCAGTAGGCCAAAGCGACCAAGAGGATCTCAACCGCTAAGACAATCAAACCGTACTGATACGTCTCCCAGTCGTCTCTGAAGACCGGGGCGAGAGTGAGGGAGAAGACAGTCATCAACTTGATCAAGATGTTCAAGGCCGGACCGGAGGTGTCCTTGAACGGATCGCCGACGGTGTCGCCAACGACGCACGCTTTGTGAGTGTCGGACTTTTTGCCGCCGTACACCTTTTCGTTTTCGATGTACTTCTTGCAGTTGTCCCAGGCGCCGCCGGCGTTGGACATCATGACGGCCAACATAAAGCCAGAGGCGATGGAACCCGCCAATAAACCGCCGAGGCACTTGGCACCAACCAATAAACCGATGGAGATCGGCGTGAAGACGGCGATGATACCCGGCAAGAGCATTTCGTTGATGGAGGATTTGGTGCACGATTCGACGCACGCCATGTGGTCGCACACAACGCCTTCCTTACCTTCCAACAAGCCCGGGATGGTGCGGAACTGGCGTTGGACTTCGACGATAATCGCGCCCGCAGCTTTTCTGACGGACAACATCGTCAAAGCGGCGAACAAGAATGGAAGCATCGCCCCGAGGATGATGCCAGACAAGACGTACGGGTCCGTGAGCAACATGTTCTCGGCGAGGCAGAACTTGCTTTCAACGCCTTCGCCGCATCCGAACGGAACGTTTTTAACGAACGCATTCATCATGGACAAGGCAGTCAAAACGGCGGAGCCGATGGCAAAACCCTTACCCGTGGCCGCGGTGGTGTTACCGAGCGCGTCCAATTTGTCGGTGCGTTCGCGAACGTAGTCCTCGACATCCGGAGACATTTCGGCGATACCACCGGCGTTGTCCGCAACCGGACCGTACGCATCAGTCGCGAGTGTGACGCCAAGCGTGGATAACATACCAACAGCGGAGATGGCGATGCCGTACAAGCCACCAATAACGAAGGTGGAAAGGATCGTCAAGACGATAACGATGGTCGGCGGGAAGACAGAGATCATACCAATGCCCAAACCTTGGATGATGACAGTCGCGGCACCACCGGCAGAACCGGCGTGCGTGATGGATCTAACCGGAGTGTACGCGTAAGACGTGCAGTATTCCGTGGCTTCGCCGACTAAGATACCCGCGATGAGACCGATGAGGACACACGCGAAGAACTTGTAGCCCAACTTGGAACCGTTGAACAAAATTTCGACGGAGATAATCGTAAAGACAATGACGAGGATAGAGGAAGAGTAAACGCCTCTGTGCAACGCGTGGAGCAATTCGGATTGGTCGGCGTCGTCCTTCGTGGAGACAGTCCAGAAACCAATAGTCGCAGCCAAGATACCGAAACCGGCGACCCAGAACGGCAACGCGATTTCAGCGTGAGAGCTCGCCAAGGAAGCGCAGGCAATAATGGAGCCGACAAACGATTCGAACAAATCAGCACCCATACCGGCAACATCACCGACGTTGTCACCAACGTTATCGGCAACAGTGGCCGGGTTACGGGGATCATCTTCCGGGATGTCAGATTCAACTTTACCGACCAAATCGGCGCCGACGTCGGCAGCCTTGGTGTAAATACCCCCCGCGACTCTCGCAAAAAGAGCGATAGAAGAGGCGCCAAAGCCAAAGCCAGACAAGTATCTGATCGCATCTCTCATGTCCGGATCAAAGGTGCTACCATCCTCGGGAGCGTTGTCTTGACCCATGGAGAACGCGTAGAACAACACGACCAAACCGAGGATACCGAGCGCGACGACGTAAAAGCCCATAACGGCGCCGCCGGCAAAGGCAATCTTAAGCGCAGAGTTCAAGGACTCCTTGGCCGCTTGCATCGTCTTAACGTTCGTTTCCGTCGCAATCTTCATGCCCATCCAGCCGGCCAACGCGGACAAAGACGCGCCGGACAAGAAGCACACGGTAGTTTGCCACCCGCCCTTGTTGTCGGAGTAGTCCACCGGAGAACCCGATTGGCCTTCCAAAATGCCAACAATAAACGCCGCGCAGATAACCACAAACGGCAGTAAATACGTGTACTCAGTCTTCAAAAACGCAACAGCGCCTTCGGCGATTTGGTCCGCGATGAACAATTGCGGTCCTTCACCACGCGGGGCGGCTCGAACTTTCTTCATCAAAACTGTACATTTGTGGTAAAACAAAAGCGATTGATTGATTGATTGTTTACATCATCACGGGGGAGGAGAGACATTTTGGGGTCAGCGACAGAGCGCACGAAAAGGTTTCAAAAACGATACCAAACAGGCTGAACCGATCGAGCTCGAGTGCCTGCGCGTTTTGGTTCCGCACTTTTCGGGAAAAGCTCCTCTCGAACGCATCTCAGCGACCGAAATAAAAACCGAACTTCGATCGTCATCTCCCCTCACCGCCGGAAATGATACACACAGAGAAAAGAGACCGGATTGAAAAAAAAATGAGAAATGCGCGCACCTCCAATCATCAACAGCGCCAAGATGCCGCCAAAGAACGGCACCGAGACGACGATCCCGGGAGAGATGTCTTTATCCGCATCAAAAACTGCCATCGTGAACTCGAGTTAAATTTCGCAACAACGAGAGGATGAGAGTTTATTTCTGACGTTTGATTTGATTCGCGCCGCCCGACGAAACCAAACCACACAGCCGGGAAAATTTTCAAAAAATATATATCTCGATTTCTCGCTCGGTTTGTGGGATCGAGTACCCTCCGAAGAAGCCCTGACAGGCCATACAAACGGGACCCCGGGATTTGAAGAAGGAAGCAAAAGAGCGCAACTTTTTAACACAGAGACGAGAAAAGTTTTACACAACAACAGTTTGGGAGGAGCGGTTTCCGCCGTCGTGTTAGGGAGAAATACTTTATATACACACGCAGCACTTTTGAGTAAAGTGTGAGCAGCATATCGAGACGATGACGAGCCGAGGAGGCGCGGCGTCCACCTCTGCGTCTTCTTCTTCTTCGACGAGCGGCGATGGCAGCAACAGCCTCGCGTTGTCGTATCTCTCGCTCTTCGGGTGCGGGGTCGCGATTGGCGTTTCGGCGTCTCGAATTTTACTGTTACGACAACGACAACTTAGCGCTCGCCGCGCGTCGAAGAGAAGAGGCGAACAAGCCCCGTCGCGCGATGAGGATGAAGAGGAGGAGGAGGAGTGCCGTCGGAGGAGAACTTCCTCTCAAGCTTTATCCTCGGCTTCCTCGAAAACCTTATACGCGACGGACGATATCGTTCGCGAACATTTCACGCGAAACGTGCAGTTTTTCGGGCAACTCGGTCAAGAGCACATAGCGGACGCGTTCGTCGTCGTCGTCGGGTTAGGTGGCGTTGGTTCGCACTGCGCGAGCATGCTTTTACGCTCGGGGGTAAGGAAATTACGCGTGGTAGATTTTGACCAAGTGTCGTTGAGTTCGTTGAACAGACACGCGGTAGCGACGAGAGAGGACGTGGGGAAGCCGAAAGCGGAGGTGTTGAGGAAACACTTCGCGAAGATTTTTCCGGAGGCAGAGATTGAGGCATGCAACGCGATGTGCGAGAAGAAAAACGAAGAGATGGTGTTAGGGGAGTGGAAGAAGAACGAGACGGAGAATACGACGGAGGGTGATGAAAATGTAGCGCCTTCGTACGTGGTCGATTGCATCGATAACTGCGACACGAAAGTGGATTTGTTAGAGGCGTGTGCGCGAAGGAAGATACCGGTGGTGTCCTCCGGCGGCGCCGGATCGAAGTGCGATCCAACGCGATTGAAACTGTGCGATATTTCAAACGCGAATTTTGACCCGTTAATGCGTGCGATTAAGTATAATTTGCGGAAAAAGTATGGCATCAGTCACGGCGTGGATTGTCTCGTTTCCGTGGAGAAGCAAGTTCGAGAGTTGGTCACCGAAGTCGATTTGAAAGAAGGCGAAACGCTTCGCGATTATCAAGTCGTACCAAACTTTCGCGTGAGAACGATACCGGTTTTAGGTACCGTTCCGGCAATGTTTGGGTGCGCGTTGGCGTCTTTTGTTTTGTGTAAACTCTCGAAAACGGTCGAGCTATCGCCGGACGAAGGCAACGACGTGGATACGAAAATCGTCGCTTACCAGACGCAACTCGATCGATTGAAAGATCGAGAGGAAAGCAGAGGCTTGGGGAAGTGCGCGTTAGATGTAGATATCAATGATATCGCGTATTTGATAAAAGACGTGTGGCAACGTCGCGACGCGCGCGCCCTGGCGAAATCCGGCGATGATTTAGCGACGACGCCGTGGAAGGCGTTGAACAATCTCGAGTTTTGTCGCTGGGACGTGACGAAACCGTCGAGCATAGATAACTTAGTCTTGTTCGAAAGGAACGAGTGCGACGAGTGGGAAGAAGGCGGCGAGCACGCCATCCAGAGAGCGTTCCTGAAAGAACCAGAGTTAGTGCAAGTAGTAACGAAACGATTAAGAAGAGTCAAGTTAGAACACGAGATAAAAGTTGCAGATAAATAATTAGAATTTTTGTTGCACATTACAGTAAGCATATAGTCGCACAAATTACACTTCCGATTGCTGGTAGCCAGCGCCACTGAGGGAAAAGTCATCCGAGGGCCCGCCGCCTTTCTTCTTACTACTCCCTTGTCCTCTAATCCGCCCTTCCGGAACCGCTCCCGCGGGTTGCACGTGAGAAAAATCGTCTTGATATTCGCTCCCGGGCACGTACGTCCGGGACGACGAGTTCCCACCGGAACCCATCATCAACCCTTCGCTATCTGGATCCAAACACTCCCCTTCTAAATCATTCAACGCTCCTTTCATCCATAGCATTCCCCACAAACACACGCTCGCGACCCGAACCAAAAACGCGAGAAACTCCGGGAAGAGCGTCGTCCAGTTCAAGCTCGCGTACGACAACGTGTCGTAATACTGATCCTTCACGCCCGTTCGTCCACCCCAAATAGAACCGGTAAAGTTCAACAACCAAAGCAAATCCGTAATCGTCAACGCCAACAACACCGCGGCGTATATTTTCAACAATCTCGGCGTCTTCAACTCCAACGCCACGACGCCGTACAACGACACCGCGAGCGCGGAGGCGTGGATGATCCCGTACGTGAACGATAACGACCCCCACAAAGCCAAAACTATTTGCGCGTATAAACCTAATCTCGCAAATCGTATCATCGTTTTCGCGGTGATCCCGTTATCTTCCAAAGCGCGTACCGCGCGTTCGTTGAGCGCGTACACGTTGTCCATGATGATTTGAAAGAGAGAGAGAAAGAGAGAGAGAAAGAGAGAGAGGTCGGGGAACTATGGAAAAGGACAGATGAGAAATCCTCAAGAGTCCCAAAAAAAAGAAAAAATCTGATCTCTTCTCTCCTTCGCTTTCTTTCGATCGAATAAGGGAAAAAGAGATATCAGATATCCACACAGAAAAATTTCATCCGCCGAACAACGCGAACGAAAGCTTAAGTGGTGAGTGCAGATAAAGAACTTTTCGACGCCTTTGATTAGGAGCGCGTGTGCTACTACTACTTTCGTTTCTCTTCCGTGCGAGTATTTGTAGACGAGGACGAGGACGAAAATGTTCATCTCGCAAAGAGCATCATCGTCATCATTCTTCGTGGGAACGACCCAAACGCGATTGGATTCTTCGTCTCGTCGCAGTGGGACGAAGAAGAGTATTAATAACAGAGGAGGAAAAGGAGAAAGAGGACGACGCGCGGTTTTCAGACTCGATGCTTCGGCGAACGACGGTAGTAAAGATGATCCGATTCTCTTGAGAGCGGCTCGTGGGGAAGACGTCGAACGGCCGCCGGTGTGGTTGATGAGGCAGGCTGGGAGATACATGGCGGAATTCAGAGCGTATTCGGAGAAGTATCCTTTTCGCCATCGGTCGGAGACGCCGGAAATTGCCATCGAGTTGTCCATGCAACCATGGAGAGCGTTTAAGCCGGACGGAGTGATTATGTTTTCGGATATTTTGACGCCGTTGCCAGCGCTTGGGGTTGAGTTTGATGTCGTCAGAGGGAAAGGACCGGTCGTAGAACCGGTGCGGTCGATGGAAGAGGTGAAAAAGTTGAAGACGTTGGACGATCCAGATTCGAGCTTGCCGTTTATTCGTCCGATTTTGAGCACGTTGAGGAAAGAGATTGAAGGTCAGAGCACGATGCTCGGATTTATTGGCGCGCCGTGGACGTTAGCGGCGTACGCGATTGAAGGGAAATCGGACAGACACTTGGTCGTGACGAAGCAAATGATGACGAAGAATCCAGAAATTTTACACGCGTTTTTGGCGCATTTAGCCGAAGCGTTGGGGGTGTACGTGTGCCATCAAATTGATTGCGGCGCACAAGTTGTGCAGTTATTCGATTCGTGGGCGCATCATTTGTCGCCCCAACAGTTTGCGGAGTTTTCGCATCCATACAACGAACGCGTGATGGAAATCGTGAGAGCGAAATATCCGGACACGCCGTTGATTTTCCACGCGAACGGGGGACATGGAAAGTTACACGAAATTAAGAGATCCACTGCGGATGTTATTGGATTAGATTGGGAGACGGACATGGCCGAGGCGCGATCGATCATGCCGGATCGAATTTTGCAAGGGAACATGGACCCGATGTATTTGTTCGCCTCGGAGGAGAGAATTCGAAAAGAAGTCGCAAACAACGTGAGAGATGCCGGGAACTCGAAGCATATTTTGAATGTCGGGCACGGAGTGGTCCAAGGCACGCCAGAAGGAAACGTTGGTGCTTTTTGCGACGCCGCGCGTGCTTCAGTCTACGCGGACATGAAGGCCCCAGCTCGTTAATTGAACTACTAGTACGTACTATGTCAATATTTCTACTACACACAAACAAATATCTAGAGAAATTCTTCTCTCCACAACACCATCATCCATCAGTCGCTATCGGCATGGATGATGTCTGCGTCGCTATCGCCATCTAAGTTCTCGTCGTCTTCGTCACTGTAGCTTTGCTCCTTCGAGCTTTGCTCTATTAATTGGTCCACGTCCGGCGTAGCTACGACTAGACCTACGATATCTCCTACAAACGCGCATTTTTTCTTCTTTTCATCTATGATATTGAACTGTTCGTGGTGCCTATACGCCGTACCGTCTTTTAAATCAAACCTACATTCGCCGATGACGAATTTTGCCGTGCCATCTGCGTACACTTCAATCTCTCCGAGTTGTCCCGCCCTCAAATCGGGAACGCCGAGAAGTTTCTTCTGTTTCTTGTTCTTGTTGCTACTGTTCGTAGCGTTGCCTGCTCCCGCGGACGTTCTCTTCCCACCTCTTCTATTGTTATTTCTACCCGCAGCTGTTGCGCTATTTCTATTTCTACCGTTTCTTTCGTTCGCCAATGGCAAATCCGGTGGCAACTGCCACGCGACCAACTTCTCGCCTTTGGACGACCTCAAATCGTCCAGCGTTTGCGCGATCGATTCTCCATTTTTTCTGCTTAAACCCTTCTTCTCTTCCTCGTTCCCGTTCGCGTTATCCCTCTCTATTTTCGCGGCGTCGTTAATACTCATTGCCTCCGCCTTTTTCTGCGCGTCAAATACGGCCAAATCGATGGGAAAATATTGCTTCTTGTCCGTCCAATCAGCCTCGTATTTTTCATCGGCGTCTATTTTTCGTCTCTCTTCGAAAGCGTCTTCCTCGTCGTCCACGTCCATCTGATCATCGTCGTCTGCTTCTTCTTCTTCTTCTTCTTCTTCTTCTTCTTCTGCATCCTCGTCGTCTTTCTCTTCTTCCTCTTCTTCTTCTTCTTCTTCTTCTTCTTCTTCTTCTTTCGGTTCCACAATTTCCCGCGATGGCGGCGACGCTTTCTTTTTCGTCCTCCCTCTTTGTTGCTGCTGCTGCATCGTCGACGCACCACCACCACCACCACTCCCTCCACCGGACGCATCCAGTATCTGCTCGTCCGTCGACGCCGTTCGTCTCGTCGTCCGTTTCGGAGGAAGAGCGCCTCCTAAAACCTCCTCCTCTTTCTTCACTTCCACTTTTTGATGAGGATGAGGATTTGATGATGGTGTTCCCGTCGTTTTCTTCTTGCTCGCCGTCGTCGTCCCCGTCGTCGCTCGTTTCTTCCCACCAGCGAGTTTCGCTTCCTCCGCGTTCTTCGCTAAGCGTGACGTCGTTTTCATCTTTTGCTCTTCTCCCATATTTATCCTTTATTAAACTTTCCTTTTCGGGAGAAAGAGTAATGAAGTGAAGTGAAGCGGTTTGGGGGAAGAAAAACTCTAAAGTTGGTGAGAGAAGGAAAAAAGCAACAAACCAAGACACAACCAAGAATCGCCCAATTAAATTTAATCTCCCGCGCAGGCACTGCTCTCGCGCAACAAAACGAGAAGATGAAAAAGAGATATTTTTGGAAACCATAGTTGTGTCGTCATCATCACCAGGTGCTGTCCACATTCTATCCGCACGCGCGCTTCTTTACAAAAAGAGGAGAAGAGATAATCTCGCCGATTAAACGTACCCACGAAATCGAACAACGAGTCTGTGTGTCGATACCATACCGGTTGCATTCACACTCGCGCGTTCTTCTCGATTGTTTTGCGCGAAGGAGCGGAGAACATAAAAAAAAAGATTTGGAATTGGGTGACGTCGAGAGAAGAAGATTAGAGAGATGAAGACGTTCTCGTCCGAGCGGAGCGCGGTCTCGTCGTACGGCGAACATCATCCGATGACGAATCAACAACAACAATATCAGCGCAGCGGTGCAACTGGGGTTGTTCCGATGCAACACGTTGCACAGCAACAACAACCGACCGCGTCGCAGTTGATATCTAAAAATCGCAGAGAGCTCAGAAAAAGGAAGCAAATGGCTCGAAAGTTTGGAACTCGAGAAATTCTCATCGTCCAATCGCTCATCGAGCGATGCTTGACGTTTTACGCGACGAAAGAGGAAGTGATTGAGATTTTAGAGAAGAAGTGCGGGATCGATGAGGTGATATCGTCGGTGATTTGGGACAAATTGGAACAGCAAAACGAGGAGTTCTTCAAGGAGTATCATCGGCGATTGAAGATGAAGGAAAGGATCGAAGCGTTCAACGAAGAGATATGCAACTACGCGCAGACGATTGGGATTATTCCGAGCGAGGTTGAGGAAGAGGAGGACGAGGAGGACGGGAGGAACACGATGAGCAACGACGAAAACGTGAACAATAATAGATCGGAAGAAGGGTCGCACGACGCGAGCGAAGGTAACAAACAAAAGAAGAAGAAGAAGAGTAAAAAAGCAAAGACAAAGGAAGCGGCGACCACCGCCACCAAGAAGGCGGAAGAAGAAAAAAACAAGAAAGATAATAATAATAATAGCAACAAAAGAACGGGCACGGGAGCGTTGAGTGGAGCCGTGAGTGCCGCGTTGACCCCGTTAGCTTTGGCACCGGGCGAATTGAGAAATTTGAATGATAATCCAGAAGCCGATTTGCCTTCCATGGAGCTGTCGTTCGAGGAAGAAAAAGATGAGATTCCATTGCCGCAGGCGCCCCCGGTAGTAGCCGAGAAGGCTACGGCGTAGTAGTGAGTAGAGAGAAGAACGAAAGCACTGATAGTCGAGTATTTTCTGTTGTATCACCACTTATTATGTACGTGTGTTTTGTCCTTTATCGTTTTCACCAACTCGACGTGAACCATTTCATCAAATCCACCCGTATTATTCTTACACATCCTTCGGCGCGTACCACTTCTTCACCTCTTCTATGTTCATGAATCTCTCGACGTAATCCGTAACTTCAGCGCCCCCATGCTTGGCCACGCACTCTTTATCCACGTAATCGATGCCGCCGCTCGACAAACGATTCAACATCGGGACTAAGTAGCAATCCGCGATGGTCACCTTCTCGCCGCAAAGAAACTTACCGCCGCTCTTCGCCAACTGTTTCTTAACGTGCCCTAAATACACGGGCAAATCGTCGTCAACCCACCTCGTTCGCGCTATTTCGGTCGCTTTTTTGTGTTCATCCGAGCCTTTCCAAGCATCATCGTCCGGGTATCCGAAATTCTTCGGTTGCATACCGACGTACAGCCTCGGCGCCCAACTATTCGCCATCTCATCCACCAACGAAATCATCTCGTCCGTTCTCAATTGCGCCATCCCACCTTGCGGGTACAACTCAACGCCGTTCTCGTTCGCCAATATCCCCGCGTATCGTAACAACGCGTCCGATTGCGACACCACTTCCTTCCCGTCGATTTCAAGCACCGGGACTTTCCCGAACGGCGTTTTCGGTTTATACTGTTCTTTCCACTCGTCGGATTGCCCCGGCATCGCGATTCTGTGGTCCTCGAACGGGACTTTCCCGATCGTTAACGCCAAACGAACCTTCTCCGCGGGGCCTTGGATGTTGAAGTAGGTGAGTTTTAATTTTGGGAGCGATGATGTGGTCATGATTATAATCTCTCTCTCTCTTTGGTCAACGTGTGTGTTGCGTGGAAAAAAGTGACGGCTCCCTGCAAGGCACCTCTTTGTTCACAAAAAATACGCGTGAAAGAAGACAAAGAAGAAGAAGAAGAGAAAAACAAACGCAGACGCGACGACGGAAAGTGCGCGTTGCATCGCGATACGCTCGCAAAAAGAAGTTTACCGCGGAAACGAATGGGGAGTAAAAAGCGTCCGCGAGCGGAAGAAGGAGGAGAAGGAAAAGATGACGATGAAGAGGAGGATATTTTGGCGTTACGCGCTTATCGGGAAGAACAAGAAGAAAGATGGAAAGAGCGCGAATCTGTTTTCGAGGCGCAGATGCGAAAGAAGGAGAAGGAGTTGGAAGAGGTGAAGAGAGAGTTGATGAAGTACGCGCCGACGCCGTTGTGGAAGGTTGTGACGGATAAGAAGTACAAAGATATCTTCGAGACGCATATTTTATCGAAGTTGGAGGAGTTGTCTTTCAGAGTGTTTCGAGAGGTGAACACGGAAAGTCGAGACGCGTGTAGACGATCGGGGAGGAAGTTGCGGGAGACTTTTGAAGTTAGTATGTGGAGTGGTAAACCACCAGAGAAAAAGAAAGAGACCATTAAGATTGAGGGAAAACAAGCGCAGTATTATTTCTGCAGTGGAGCAGCTCTTACGGGAAACCTCGCGTTGGTTCGTTGGTTACGAGAAGTGAAAAAGTTTGATTGGAACGACTGGACGATCAACATAGCAGCTGCAAATGGTCATCTTCACATTGTGACGTATTGCATGGAACAGAAATGTCCACGTGGCGAGTTAGGGTGTGCATATGCTGCCCAATTCGGCCATCTCGATACCCTCAAATACTTGCACGAAAACGGCGTGCCTTGGGATTTTCATACTTGCGCTTTCGCTCGCGAAAACAACCACCTCGAGTGTTTGCTCTACGCGTTAGATAACAAGTGTCAAAACGACAAACACGTCCCACAACATTAACAAGTAAACAACGTTCCGTGATGTAACACTGGTCGGGTGGATGCTGCCTACCATACGCACACATATTTCATCACAACGTTATTTGAGCAATACGAGAGACAAGAGAGAGAGAGAAACACACAAGATACGAAGTTTATAACAAAAAGACCTTCGTCTACAAAAAAAACCACACAACTCTTAGCTCGGCACCGACGTACACTCTCCACCGCGTGCATTCAAAACGCAAACGCAGTAAACCGGCGCGTCAACACACGTAATCAGCGTCGCCATGCCATTGCGCCACCTCAAGAAAATCCACGTCCAGTTCAACCCGATGGATCATCGCGCGACCGCCATGAGAGAATTCCTGAACCGCATCTATTCCCCGCGAGCTCAAAAGTCCAACCCGGAGTGCGAGGTGTCGCATAAAATCAGAGCGGACGAGATGCCACCGGTCGTGGCGATTGAATTCGAGAACGGCGTGAAAGATCAGTTTAACTGTCACGATTTAAAAGTAGAAGATATTGCCAGGAAGATTAAAGACATATCGGATTCTATGGAAACGAAAGCCAATTTGAAGGCGAGCGGTATCAACTTGGAGGAGTTGAAGTTTGAAGCGGTGGACGGAAAGAAGAAGAAGAGCCCGAGCGGGAGTTATAAGTTTGTCGTTTAATTCAATGGAGGACAATAACAATAACAACTACAACAATCCGAACATCGTTTTGGCGGAAAGAAATCGCTTGCGCGCGCTCGAGCGCGAAGCGAGAATACGCCGCTTTGCACTCGAACAAAGAAGGCAACGACAGGAAGAAGACGTGATGGATCAACCTCCCGGCGCGAGAGCGTTGCAAGCGACGGCGACAGATAGGCTCGGATATTTGCGGCGACGCCTTCGTATTGGTATTCAAAACGTCGCGAACAGAGGACGGAATGAGGAGGAGAGAAGAGACCACGAGCGCGCTCCAAATCTTCCCGAACGAGTCCAGGAGGATGACGAACCTCCGCAGTGCAGAATATGCATGTCCGACGTGAACGATGAGAACAGTGAGCTTGGTAAGTTATTTTCACCGTGCATGTGCAAAGGGAGCGTTGGTCTCGTCCACAGGAAATGCTTGGACCGATGGCGAACGCTCTCTTCCAATCCGCGATCGTACTTCTCCTGCGATCAGTGTAAATACGATTATAACTTGGAGCGAACAGAGTACGCAAAATGGCTAGAGCGAGAAGAGTTACCAAACATATTTGCCGTGCTCGCGACTTTTCTTCTCGCGTTGACGATTGGTGTCGCTTTGCGAACGATATCCTTCGCGCTGGTTCAAATCTTAACCTTCATTGGTAACCGCGTGCTTCCAAAAACCTCCCTCGCCAGCTGGATACGTATTAAAGGTCAATACTACCTCTACGTGGAAAATATCTTCTACCGTTCCGTCTTGTGGTTCCCTCCGTGGCGCCCGGAACGTTTACGATTCGTCGTGTTCCAAAACCAACAACAGTCCCCGGCACGAGGCTTAGGGAAAATCTTCAACTGGCAAAGGATTATCCAAGTCTTTCCCGCCCTCCCTAACCGCTTAGACGTGCTCGTCGGTGGTATTTTCACCTTGGGCACCACCTTCTTTTTGTACCACAACGTCACTCGATTCCGGCGGGACTTCCGGAACCACGCGGAAAGAGTCGGACCATCCATCCTCTTCCTCTTCGTCGGCTCCGGCGGCCGAGGCTTGCGCATCCCCGTCGTCGTCGGATTGGCGTATTCCTACATGGTCTCCCACGAATTCGCCCGAGTGAAGTGCAAAGAATTGCTCCAAAAGTTTGGCGAGATTGTCATGGAAGTCAGCGGAGAAGAATAGAAAGAATAGAGAGAGAAATGATATAAATAGCTTTAAACAGTAGAATAATAAATAGCACACGTAGTAGCGCTCGCGCGCAGAGTGAAGAAAAAGTCCCTCTTATTATTAAAGTGCCTACTTTTGCCTTCACACGAAACTCAAAAAGCGTTCACTTTTTCGACGCGCGGCGGTTCTATCCGGAATCAATCATCATCATGTCGCTCCTCTCCTCCTTCCGACGAGGCGCGTCCAAGACCGCGCATAGGCAAAACTATTACTATTACTATTCCTCCTCCTCGTGCGGGGTCAAACATAGCCAAGGCGCGGGGTTCTTTCGTCAAACGAGCGAGTTTACGACGTTTGGGAGAAACGTAAGCGATGAAGATCAAAGTCGTTTCCACACACGTGTCTCCTCGACAGCGACGCAAGAAGAAAAAAGGAAACAAAATTGTATGTCGCCTTCCTCGGCACGTTCGTTCGCGGCGGCGGCGGATTCGCACTGGAACGACCGGTTGGAGCGCGTGTTGGAACAAAAACTCTCCGCGCCGGAACCGACGTCCTCGATTGAATCGTGCACGATCGATCCGAATAAGAAAACCATCGTCGTGTTAGGCTCCGGGTGGGGGGCGATTAGTTTTATCAAAGCGTTGGATAAAAAAGTGGCTCGAGATATGTTCAACGTGGTGGTGGTATCGCCGAGGAATTATTTTTTGTACACGCCGTTACTTCCCGGGGTAGCCACCGGAGCGATTGAGACGAGATCGATCGTGGAGAGCATTCGGAGGCCGATCGCGGAGAAAGGGTTCAAATATTACGAAGCCGCCGCGACTGGCGTGGATGCGCAGAAGAAGACGGTGTCGTTTACCAATAGGTATTTAACGAGCGCGACGGCGAGCAAGTGGTTACCGAATGTCGGTGGTGGCGATGGGGAAGGTGGGAAGCACAAGTCGCAACATTTTGACATCAATTACGATTATCTAGTTGTCGCCGTTGGGGCGATTCCGAACACGTTTGGCGTACCCGGGGTGGAGCAGCACTGTTTGTTTTTCAAAGAGGTGGCGCACGCGGCGCAGTTTCGGAGTCAAGTGAACGCGAGATTTGAGAGAGCGGCGTTGCCGTCGATGTCGGTTGGACAGATTGAGGATTTGTTGAGGTTTGTGGTTATCGGTGCTGGACCGACTGGGGTAGAATTAGCCGCGGAATTGTACGATTTAGTGTATAACGACGTCGCCAAGACGTTTCCGAAGCGGCTTTTGAAACACGTGTCGATTAACATTGTCGATTTACAAGACCGATTGTTATCGACGTACGATAGAGATATTCAAAACTACGCCACGGATTTTTTCCAAAAGGCGAACATTAATTGTATTTTAAACACGCAAGTGAAAGAGGTCAAGCAGTGCGTCTTGACGGTGGCGGATAAGAACACTGGGGAGGAGAAAGAACTGCCGTTTGGGATGGCGGTGTGGTGTTCTGGGATTAAGATGAACCCTGTGTGTGAGAAAGTGATGGATTCGTTACCGGAAGGGTCGCAACCGAGCAGAAGAGCGTTGTTAGCGGATAAGGCCATGCGCGTGAAGGGATCGGACGGGTCGATATATGGGATTGGGGATTGCGTGACGTTGGAACCGAAAGCGTATCCGGCGACGGCGCAGGTGGCGAAACAGGAGGGATATTATTTAGCAGAGAGGTTCAATAAAGCGGCAGAAACTGGGAATTACGCGGTGTTAGACGATCCGAACGCGGAGTTTGTGTACACGCACCGAGGCTCGCTGGCGTACATTGGAAAGGACGCCGCTGTGGCGGATATTCCGGGCGTAACTATTTTGAAAGGCATCATGGCTGGTTTGTTTTGGAAAAGCTTCGAAACGGTGAGCCAAGTGAGCGTAGGGAACAGTTTCAAAGTTGGTTTCGACATGTTGCGAACGCGAATATTCGGACGCGATATCAGTCGTTTGATGTAACAGAAAGTGGCAACAACAGTAGCGTCCACGACCGTGTAAGTTTTATGATTAGTAAGTTCTTAGATTTTGCGCATACGTAGAGATTTTAAAATTTTCTTCTTAGTTGCGCGTGTGTGTATGTGTCTCTCAATCTCTTTCTCTCTTTCTCTCCCTTTTTCTCTCTGTGCTAAACATGTGTGCATTTTCTTTTAAATCTCATCACCAATGTTACATCACGGAGCGTTGTTTACTTGTTAATGTTGTGGGACGTGTTTGTCGTTTTGACACCCGTTATCTAGCGCGTAGACTAAACACTCGAGGTGGTTGTTTTCGCGAGCGTAATAGCAAGTCCACGAATTCCAAGGCGCGCCGTTTTCGTGCAAGTATTTGAGGGTATCGAGATGACCGGATTGGGCAGCATATGCACACGCTAACTCGTTACGTGGGCATTTCTGTTCCGTGCAATACGTCACAATGTGAAGATGACCATATTGAGCTGCTTCGTTGATCGTCCACTCGTTCCAATCAAACTTTTTCACTTCTCGTAACCAACGAACCAACGCGAGGTTTCCCGTACGAGCTGCTTGATCGCAGAAAATATATTGCGCTTCTTTTCCCTCGAGCTTACTGGTCGTTTTCTTTGCCACTGGTGGATTACCACTGTAAGTAGCAAACTCAAAAGCCTCCTGCAACTTCCTCCCCGATCGTCTACACGCGTCTCGACTTTCCGTGTTCACCTCTCGAAACACTCTGAAATCCAAGTCGTCCAACTTCGATAAAATATGCGTCTCGAAGATATCTTTGTACTGCTTATCTGTCACAACCTTCCACAGCGGAAACGGCTCAATCTTCAACCCTTCGAGTTCCTCGCACTTCCTCTTCAACTCTCTCATCTTCTCGTTCGTTCTTTCTTTTTCCTTCAACTTCCCAACGAGGAGTTTCACAAGCTCGTCGTCAGATACCGAGAGCAGCGAGTTTGCAGAGGAGCTCATCGTTTCCAATCAGAGAGACGAGAG